>Ga0302315_10002796_pt1 | contig 16220 bp, 22 predicted proteins | sample III_Palsa_N3_1_FD_200532 | JGI IMG/M metagenome (GOLD analysis project Ga0302315, IMG submission 200532) | Peat permafrost microbial communities from Stordalen Mire near Abisko, Sweden - III_Palsa_N3_1 | ecosystem: Environmental > Terrestrial > Soil > Palsa > Peat permafrost | place: Sweden... | reverse complement strand
GATAAGGTCGGGGGGCAGTAGGCAGGCTTTGCAGTGGGCAGTGTGACCATGATTTATGGTTGATAGCTCATGTCCGAAAGGGTGGGAAATAGCAGTAGCAGTAGTTGGCAGTGCTATCGGCATTAATTGTTACCCGGATTACCGATGGTCCGCATTTTACCGGATAGGGCGCCAACCACCGCAAGGATAGCCCCGCCAAAGAGTATGTACCAGCCCCACCTGTAGCGCACATGCTTTACCATATAATCTTCCCACGAACGGAAGGGTAGAAAACTAAAAGAAGTATGAATTTTTAACCAGGCCAGTAACAGGAACAATACAATTAGACCAAATGACAACCATGCTGTCGAACGGACGATCCTTTGCTGCCCGAGCACCGAGCCTATGATACCGATAACGGCAACCAACAGGATCACCAGTCCGTAGGGCTGGTTTCCCTGGTAAACATTCCAGTTAACCAGAGGCACAGGTCGAAGAATTGGACAATACGTGCCTGCCATAACCATAACAAATCCTGCAAACGCTATTAAGTGACTAAGGCGCATTTTAATTTTGACTTAGTTCCATTTTTTCAGCAAAGTGGGCGCAGTAATCGCGCAAGTCTTCCACAATGTTTTTTTCACCGGTAGCGCGCAGAAAGCTGTCGCCCATGGTTTGCAGGGTTTCATAAAAAAAGCGCTTCATTTCATCTACGGGCATGTCCTTGGTCCACAGGTCGATGCGAAGCGTATTTTTGTAATTCTGATCCCAAAGGGCCAGCATTATCGATTTAACGGGCAGCGCTTCCTTAGTTTGCGCGTCGGTTGATTCCCATAGGATGGTCTCAGGAACATTATTATCGTCGAGTTCAATAGTAAGCTTTATTTCAGCCTTCTTCATTAATGGTTATTTAAGTAGTAAAAATATGATAGCCGCCAAAGTTATAAAGCTTAGCTCTATTAGCCACAACTTTTTAATATCTGCGAAAAAATTACGGAACAATATATCCATAAATGACACAACGATAGCAAATAGCAAAAATATCCATCCTATGGATGCGCTGATGACCGCAAGGTGCAAACCGGAGATCCGGACGCCGAAAATCCAGCTGTAAACAGCGGCGAATAAAAAGAAAGCGCTTGCGAAATTGAGCGGCGTGATCTTAAGCTTCATTTTATTTTTTCTTTCTGAACGTCCGGGGAACTTTCTTTTTACCCGGGCTTGAATTGGGGTTTAAGCGGCCCTTTGCAGCATCAAATTTTTTATGCTGGTTTGGTGTTTTCTTTTCGTGAAATGCGCCCTTAAATTCCGGGTTTTCACGGCGCTTCTGCATGTCGATCTCTTTCGCCTGGTCCTGCTTTTCGGCATAAGGAGTAGTTTCAACAAATATGTCGCCGGGGAGATCGCTCACCGGGATGGTTTGCTTGATCAACTTTTCAATCCTTCGGATATAATATACCTCGGCCGGATTGCAAAATGTGATCGCTTCGCCGGAATTATAAGCCCGGCCCGTTCGTCCGATCCGGTGGACATAATCCTCAATCACCACCGGCACATCGAAATTGATCACATGGCTCACATCGCTCACATCGATCCCGCGCGAGGCCACATCGGTTGCCACCAGCACCTTCGCTTCGTCATTCCGGAATGCTTGTATCGCGTTTATACGAGTGTTTTGCCCTTTATTGGCATGTAAAACCTTCACTTCCGTTTCGTTAAATTTCCGAAGCAGGAATTTGTGAACGTCCCCGGCTGATGTGCGTGTTTTGCAAAATATCATCAGCTTTTTGATGTCGGCATCGTCTTCGAGCAGCTTTTTTAAAAGGTTTATTTTCGTCTTGAGGTTCGGGACAAAATACAGATGCTGACTTATTGTTTGGGCTGGGGTGGCTTGCGGCGTAATTTCGATAACTGTCGGAAATTCGAGGAAATTTGCCGCCAGTTCGTGGACTTTATCTGACATGGTAGCCGAAAACAGCAGGTTTTGCCTTTTCACAGGTACCACTTCCAGGATTCGGTTGAGTTGTGGCATAAAGCCCATGTCCATCATCTTGTCCGCTTCGTCGAGCACTAAAACCTGTAATGATTTCGTCATGATATGCCCGGCGAGGTACAGGTCCATAAATCTCCCGGGAGTTGTGACAATAATGTCGACACCTTTTTTTAACTGTTCTATCTGTGTTTTAGGGCCAAGGCCGCCGTATAAAACCACCGTGCGCAAATCGGTATTGGCTGAAAATGTCCTGATGTTCTGTTCAATTTGCATGGCCAGTTCACGCGTTGGGCTGATAATAAGTCCGCGAATATGCTCGCCCTGGGCATATTTAAGCCTCATAACCAATGGCAGCACGTAGGCAGCGGTTTTGCCGGTACCGGTTTGGGCTATGCCCATTACGTCCTGCCCGTTTAGGATGGGCGGAATGGCTTTTTCCTGTATCGGCGTGGGGTGTGTATAACCGGCGTCGGCAATGGCGTTTAATACCTGCCGGTTAAATTTAAAATCCTCAAAGCTTGCTGCCATGCGGCAAAGATAGTTTTTAAAGAATGAAAGTCAGAAAGCGCAGCATGAAGCCTTGGATTTTAGCCGGTAAATAAAAATTGCGCCCCTGGTAAGGGCGCAATAAATTGTAGATCTTATTTTAGTAAATTAAGCTTGTTACCTGCTATGCCAAATAAGTTGATCGGTAACGCTCCAATGGACAATGATAATACCGATGCAAACAACTGATATGAAGGCCAGGAAAACGATGATCCAATAAAGCCATTGCTTCATAGTGCTGTCCTGTACGGTTCTTTCAGGCAATTCCTGCCTGCTATATTCTTGTGCAATTCTCATAGGATTTAATAATTTATCAACAATCTTTTTACATTTACCATGCCAACCACACACCCGATAAAATTAGTTAACTTATAAGAAATGTTTTAGCCTGTGGTTGAATACCAATTCAAAGTTAAAAAGTCTGTAACCAAAAAGAAAATAGTTTATAAATTTTTTTACAACATTGTGTAGTAATAAGTAAACACTATTTGATTTACAAAAAGATTGTTACTTTGCCAACCTTTGTAAAAGCCATATCTTTTAACGAATTAATAGTTTTATTTGCAAACAAAATGCGCGTAAAAATATTGTTCGGGCTATGAACGTTCATCCCGGCATGGCCAAACATCGAATATTAATGGGAAAATCCGCCTTTTTCATCTTTCTTTTTTTTGTTTCGAGCCATGCTTTCGGACAAAATGCAGAATTTCATTATGTCAAATTTATTCATGTAGGCGAGCAGCTTCTGCCGGTGCATGCCCTTAATGTTAGCTGTGGCAACGGCGACGTGCCAAGTGATTCGGCGGAGCTTGTAAACGATACCCTGCAGTCCGTATCCATTGTTACCGACAAAGATTCCTACGAATCACTTCAATCATATCTCAAATACACGGATTATAAGCTTGCAAAAGATCCCGGAGCCCTTGGGTTCGGCACATTCAAGATGATCAGCGACAATAACCGCTACTATATACCCGGGCCAAGCGTGACGCCCTATTTCAAAAAAATGGTTAAATACCTGAAAAAGAAAAAAGCCGATCCACAGCTTATTCAAACAATAATCGATAATTATCCCTGGATATTTAATCCGTAGGTGGGTAGTGACCGGCGAGTAGCGAATGGTGAGTAGTGATTTGCAGTGAGTAGTCAATTGCTTGTTGTAGTTAAATAAATAACTCGCCACTGCCAATCCACCGCTGCTGACCGCCCACTGCAAACTGCTACTGCTCTTCGTCCGCCATAGCTTCAGCGACGGCGAAACTGCCACTCACCACTAACAATTCACCACTCACATTAAGGTTTTTCAACCGTAACATCCTGTGCCAGCGTAGCATCGTCAGGGGTAGTTGCTAAATCTTTATCCAATGTGTAAAGTGCATCAGCTTTGGCAGCGGCCCCGCCTGAAATCTTTATTTTGGACAGCAGGTCAAGCGCCAGTGTTTCTTCTTCGGTTTGCTCTTTTACAAACCACTGCATAAAGTTCCAGGTGGCCCAATCCTTTTCGGCCATGCTCATATTCACGAGGTTGTATATCGACCCGGTATTCTCAACCTCTGAATTAAACACCTTTTCGAAGCAATCGTTCACACTGGAAGGATCAGGGCCGGGGTGGGGTATGGCGCTTACACTGACTTTTCCGCCGCGTTTCAGAATATACTCCAATATCTTCATCATGTGGTTACGCTCTTCGTTGGCATGCCTGAATAAGAAATTGGCGATACCGTCATAACCCAGGTTACTGGCCCAGGAAGCGTAGGAAAGATAGATCTGTGCGTTATGGGCCTCGTTGGTCATTTGCCCGTTTAAAGCCTTTTCAATTGTGGATGAAAGCCGGTTGGTGTTCATGGTATGTGATTTATTAGCTAATTAAGTAGCTAAACTAAGTAAAAGCCAAAATGTTTACCAACAAAATAATAATCAGGACAAAAAGTGTTTGGCTGCGCCAGCGAAAATCCACCAATTGATGTTTGCTGAACCACAAAAAAATAGCACAAACTTCGTATTGGAGGGTCAAATTGCGCAGATTAGATTTGATCAGTAAACCAATGAAAAAATGAATGCTGCCTTTAATGTAAAGCTTTTTGCCGGGTTATTTACCCTGGTCGCCCTATTATTGGCCGATAACCTTGAGTACCGAAGCGCCGGCGGAGGCGCCATCAGGGTTCTTGTGCCCAAGGATTTTCTCTACTGTTCTAAAAATAATTATGTGCCAAAGCCAGGAGAGGTTGCACCCGACGATTACTTCTTCTGCAGCGATACCTCAAAAGAGATAGAGTTTTATAAGACACCGGTATTTGCCAAAGATTTGATCAGCCTCAAACCGCTGTTTGCGGAATCGCTGAAACAGGAGGCCACGAAGGTTTATTTTAATGATACCCTAACCGTCAATGGCATAAAAATGTATGTCGCTGAGTGCGATAAAATCGACGGCGGCAAAATGAAGCACATTAAATTTTTTGAGTTTAATGTAAGAGATTCGACTTATAGCGGTGGGATAGGCTGTTCAATAAAGCTCAAAGACCAATGGATGCCAACCGGTGAAAAGATATTCCGGTCGATAAAAATCAACTAAAACGACTTCGACCTCCTTCTGTTTCCAGCGTATCTTCCCCTGTATCAAAGGCAAAAAACTTATATTTGCCGCCATGAGTTCTATCCTTATAAAGTCCGCCACCATCGTTAACGAGAACAAATTAGTTGTGGGCGATGTACTTGTAAAAGATGGCGTTATCGAAAGGATCGACAAACAAATCGATACCAAAGCGGACAGGGAAATCAATGCCGAAGGCTTGTACCTTTTCCCCGGCTGCATTGACGACCAGGTACATTTCCGCGAACCGGGGCTTACCCACAAGGCTACTATTTACACCGAATCGAGAGCCGCCGTAGCGGGAGGCATTACTTCGTTTATGGAGATGCCCAACACCGTACCGAATACGCTCACACAGGAATTGTTGGACGAAAAATACCAAATCGCCGCAAAGACATCACCCGCCAACTACTCATTTTTTATGGGGGCTTCAAATGACAACATTGACGAGGTGCTCCGAACCGATACCGCCAACGTTTGTGGCGTAAAGGTTTTTATGGGTTCATCCACCGGCAATATGCTGGTAGACGACCCAAAAACCCTTGAAAATATTTTCTCTAAATCGCCGATGCTCGTTGCCACCCATTGCGAGGATGAAGCAACCATAAGGCGAAACCTGGCGCATTATAAAGAACTCCTGGGCGATAATATCCCGGTAACCTTGCACCCGAAGATCAGGAGCGAAGAGGCTTGTTATCTTTCTTCCTCGATGGCCGTGGAATTAGCGAAAAAGCACGGCACACGGCTGCATATTTTGCATATTTCAACCGAAAAGGAAACCTGGCTGTTTGACAATTCCGTTGCTTTAAAGGACAAAAAGATCACTGCTGAAGCTTGCATCCATCACTTGTGGTTTACTGATAAGGATTATGAAACCAAAGGCAATTTCATCAAATGGAACCCCGCAGTAAAAACGGAAAACGACCGGGAGGGCATTTTGAAAGCCGTACTGGACGGGCGCATTGATGTGATAGCCACCGACCATGCGCCGCACACCTTTGAAGAAAAATCATTGCCTTACTTGCAGGCGCCATCCGGAGGCCCGCTGGTGCAGCATGCCTTGCCGGCCATGCTTGAATTGTATCATCAAGGCAAGATCAGCCTCGAAAAAATTGCCGAAAAAATGGCCCATAACGTAGCCGATTGCTTCCGGATCGAAAAGCGGGGCTACGTCCGTGAAGGCTATTGGGCCGACCTTGCACTGGTTAACCTTAATACGCCATGGACTGTTACCCGTGACAATATCCTTTATAAATGCAAATGGAGCCCTTTTGAGGGGACAACTTTTCAATCCAGCATCGCTGCCACCATTGTGTCGGGAAACCTGGTTTGGGAAATGGGTAAGTTGATTGAAGGAAGCAACGGCAGGAGGTTGAGATTTAAGCGGTAGAATTATCGCCGGAGAAAATTGACAGTTGTCTTTTCAATTCTATCAGGATTCTTTGTTAATCCTGCTGAATGCAGTTTACTTAAGAAATAGCTGAGTAAATCACTAATTTTGCCAAACGTTGGCGAATACCGATTCGAGACTGGTCTTCTACATCGGTCGACCAACTCAATTATTCATTAATACATACCGATGGGCATAGCCGAAGATTTTATGCGCTCATTTTATGAGCAGTATCCCGAAGCCAGGCGTGGTGAGCTGACATTGCCACAGTTGAATAAGTTAATGGCGGAGTTCCAGGAGAAGGCTAATAACGCTCCCGAGGCCGACTTTGACGGATTAAGCCCCACGCAAATGAACGTTTTGTTACGCGATCCCTTTTCTGCGACCTCTTTGTTGCAATTTAATAAGGCGATGGATCAGCACCTGGACAAAGTTCCGTTATTCCAGCTTTCAGAATTGCTAATTGCGGAGATAAGGGATGCTGGAAAGCTAAAACTAACAGTAAGGGGAAACCTGCCTGTACATGTTTGCCAACGGCTCGTTGATCGCCAGCTTATTAAATGGCTATACAAGGAATTTGATGCCCGGCTTGTGGAGCAAAATATTCCATACATTTGGGCTTTGAGATACTACTTATTAGACCAGGGAATTATCAAGAAACGGAATAACACGCTTTCTTTAACCCAAAAGGGCGAGAAATTGATGGGCGAGCACCCGGCTACACGTTTTATCAGCTTGTTCCTTTTCTTTGCCGGGCGATTTAACTGGCAAAATTTTCATGGACTGGAGGACAACGGAAAATGCGGGCAATTAGGCTGGGCATATTCGCTGGTATTACTGGGAAAATATGGTGATAAAGCCAGGAGCAGCGAATTTTACAGTCTCAAACTTATTCAGGCATTTGAAAAAGAATTTCGGAGCGGACGTGAGACCGGACAAGGCCCGGATAGCATAAAAACTTATCACCACGTTTACGCCATCCGGTTTTTTGATCATTTTGCCGACTGGTTTGGTTTAGTCAATATCGAAAGAGGCACAAATCGCCTTTCTTTTTTTGATCACCCGGTTGTCAGTAAATCGATACTTTTTGACCGCTTGTTCGAATCGATTCCACCTGGTCACCAAACGTAATCCGGGATATAGGTTCAGCGTACAGCTAAATATATTTTCACGCTGTTTTCCGCACCGTATACCTCAAAGTCGGCGGTATATTTCCTGTTTGTTGCCGTATGCCGTATCTGCCGCCATGCTTCCATGATACTTGCGGGCATGTCCCCGTCAACCGTATCGACCTCGTATTTTCCGGACGGGATAGTGATAAAGGCAAAATCTGCCGGCAGAGTAAGAGGGGCATCAACTTTACATCCCAATATCACTGTGTAAGCCCCATTGTGATCGCTTTCGTAGTCGGTATACACGCTGTAAATATCATCCGACACCCCGCCGGGTATTTTTTGAACAAGCCCTTCGCTCATAAACCTCGTCCATAGTCCGCCGATGTCGTTTTGCGATTGGCCATTTTCGTTGCTTGTGCGAACCCTAATACCGGCGACGTAAAACTCGGGCACGCTTACTATTTCAACTTTTGTGATCATTTCTAAGCCTTTCAGTCAGTTTTTTTAAGAAGCTCTTTCAAGCCATCGAACACCGATTGCCAGTTATGTTCCGAATGTTCCAGCGCTTCCTGGCTTTTCACGCCGTTCTGTGTGATCACAAACGTAGTAACGCCGTCTTTTTCATCCAGTTCATAAGTAAGCGTATTGTAGTTTTCCGGTTTGTCTTCAGTGCCCGACATGCTGCTCCAATAGGTGTATTTAAGCAGCCGCGGCTGGTCAATATCCAGGATTGTTCCGCCGTCCACGTACTTGTGTCCGTCCCACTCGCCGCTGAAGTTGATGCGGCTGCCCTTTTTAAAATCAGAGCTCAGGTGCGTGCCGAAAAAATACTGCTTAACCAATCCCGGATCGGTGAGGCCTCTCCATACTTTTTCAATCGGCTCGTTGAAGGTGATGGTGGTTTTTAATGTGAGTGTTTCCATGAGTTTTTTGTTGGTCCCGATAGCTATCGGGAGTTGTAATGTTGTAATGTTGTAAAGTTGTAAAGTTGTAATGTTTATTTTGTTAAAGCGCCATTGCTGACTTGATCAGTTTAAAATCGTGCTCCGGGATTTCGAAAAAGCCGAAGCGGAAGTTATATCCCCACGCACTTTTATTTTTGATAAAGTCAAGCTGCTGGATGAGCGGCGCAATGGTTGTTTCGCGGCAGGGATGGTATTTGATTTTGCGGCGGTAAGGAACAAAATCGTCCGACATCTTGTGCTGATAGATATTGTCGTCGGCCACCCGGCCGATAGCCGTGAAAGCTTGCAACGGCTCGTTTCCATCGTAGCTTTTTTTGGGCGAATAGCAGATCACCCAATCGTTCACAGCCAATTTTTTTAATGGCGCCGCCTTGCCATGATTGGCCTGCATAAAACTGCCGGCAACTCCGCGGGCAATATGGTCCTTCGACACGACTACAATCCAGTAACGCATAATCAGATCCAAAATGTGAACAAAAATATCACCAAAAGGTGCAGGCCCACAAATACAGGTGTCATCGCTTCCTTTTTTGGTTCTTTAAATTTAACGTGTGTGTATACGGCGCCGATCAATATGACCGGAAAGATTGCTATCCCGTACAGGCGGGTGGAGTTAAAAAGCATAAGGGAGCAACCAACTACTTCGGCCAGGCCCAGTAAGCGCATGAACCAGAGCGGATAGCCCCATTTTTTAAAGCAATCTATTTTGTTTTTTTGTGCAAAAAGTTTTTGAAAGCCAAATATGACCCCGGGGATTATATAGGCTGCCATCAATACCCCAAAAATGATTTTCATTGCCATGATCTTTAAATCGCTCGCACAAAATAAAAACCAGGCAATGACAACCCTATGTCAGTAGCAGGGAAAAGGAAAAAATAAATTAGGTGTAACACTTTTTTAATAGGTCGCTATTATTGTCGCAAAAAGAAGATAAAACCCCTTTTACCCTCTTTATCGCCTGCGATAGAGAGGGTGAACGAGCGAAGCGATGTTCGGGTGAGTCAACGGAGCGTGTCAACTAACGCCAATGCCTCAGCTAACTTAATGATTTAACCCCATAGCGGTCGCCCGTTTATAGAATAACAATCAGATATTCAGGGCTCCATCGGAGCCTCCTCACTAAAACTATTGACATGGAGAAAGTTCAGGCTTTGGGGAAGCCATCTATGTGAGCATTCATGTGAATTAATTTGCATTATTCATGTTACCTTGACAACCCTGTGTCAGTAGGAATTGCTGAACTGCAGATTTTTTTGAGTTATGGCTGTAGCGATAACTGCCACCCGTTCCTTCAGGCTATCTGGGCAAATAATTTCAGCTTTATCGCCAAACATCATAAACCAGCGCGCGAACCCTTCGAGCGACATGGTGAGAAAGGTCATCTCTATTTCGTCGCCCAGCACTTTTTCGGATACAAAGCCGCTGTAATATTTCTGGTATTCGAGGTGGGTGTAAACGGAGCGGTGCACCCTCATGATCACCAGCTCCAGCGCATGTTCTTTTACAGTTTGCGCGATGTAATCTTTAAGCGTTGGGTGCTTGTCGTCAAAAAGCTGTTCGGTTATTTTGACCGTATTGATCCTGTCGACCCTGAAGTCGCGGTAATCCTTGCGCAAGCGGCAAAAGGCGATCAGGTGCCAGTACGCGTCTTTGTAAAAGATACCCACCGGCTCAATATCACGTTTGGTATGCTGTTGGCTATGATTGGCAAAGTAATCAATCGTTAATACCTTTTTTTGTGCAATGCCATTTAACAGGGGTTGCAAATGATCTTTGTTATCGGCCCGGAGCTGCACCTGGTTTTTCAAAACGGCTATCTTGTCATCGATATCTTCCAGCAAGTTTTTCTCGGACGTTTTTAGGATCGCCCTTATTTTATACATGGCCGACTTATACTGCTCCATGGTTGAAGCGTCGGTCATGTTTTCAACAAATTTTTCGGCTGTTAGAAATGCCGTGGCTTCCTGGCGGGTAAACATTACAGGCGGAAGACGGTATCCTTCCATAATTGAATAACCCACGCCCGCCTCGCCTATAATGGGTATGCCGGCTTCTTCGAGCGCTTTCACGTCGCGGTAAACGGTGCGGAGGCTGATACCGAAACGGTCGGCAATGTCGCTTGCCTTTACTACCCTGCGCGACTGTAAGTGAATCAAAATAGCCGAAACTCTATCAATGCGGTTCATGACAAGCAAGTTAAATAAAATACTTAAAATAATGCTATTTTTATTAGCTTTAGAGGATGGCCGAAGACCGAATAGTAACATTCGAAGCTTATTACGATCCGATGGAAGCGCAGATCATCCGCTCTAAACTAAGCGCTTACGGAGTAAAATGCTTTGTAGCCGACGAGTATTTTATTTGGGCAAGGCCGTATCTTAACCAGGCAACCGGTGGCGTAAAGATCAAGGTATTTGAAAGGGATATTGAACGGTGCCGCGAGATATTAACGATAACTGATGTGGAGCGAAAGCCACGGTACTTTACAACGGATGATGCTAGCTATAATGATTTTACCTGTCCTTATTGTTCATCGGCAAATACCCTAAGTGGAATAGCTACCGAAGTCAAATTTCATTTGCCTAGTGTATTGCTCTCTTTATTCTTTTTTGTTCCATTGTATTTCAGGCCGGCAGTACATTGTTTTAATTGCCATCGTGAATTTCAAGCGACTGATTGAATTAATAATATGCCTGTACAATAAAATAAAAGCTGTTCAATATAAAATGCTTTAATTTGTTGATAACATAGGCAACTAACTTTAGTATATTGGGGATGGATGATAAAATAGTTACGTTTCAGAGCTACTATGATCCCATGCTGGCGCATATAGTACGCACCCGGCTGGAGGCTAATGGCATTCCGTGTTTTATAGCCGATGAAAACACATTTGGGTCCAATCCAATATACAACCCGGCGGCCGGTGGTGTTAAATTGAAGATTTTTGAACGCGATATAGCACGTTGTCGTGAAATATTGGCAACTGAAGGCGACCTGCATGAGCAAGACCATCATGAGGTGGATGGTGAAAATGATACCTATGTGGTATGTCCTTACTGCGCCTCCACAAACGTCAGCAATATCTCCGTTGAAAAAGAAACGGGGGAATGGCCAAATGTGCTGGATTCGATCATCAACCTCGTGAATCCATTTAGTGTGGCTAAAAACTGGCATTGCAATAATTGCCTGCAGGATTTTGAGTAATAACAACCACCTGATTTCCGTTGTTCCTAACTACGGCTTATTATCCATTTAAACCTCGTCTCAACTTCAGTTCTTCGCGCCATGCTGACAAGTAGCCCCCGGTGCCGCGCTACCCGGTGACTGACATAATATCCCTCACGAATACTTCCACGCTATCACCTTTCAATCCGCTAATTTCTCATCCGCATACCTCGTGCGCCGTAGCTTAAGCGAAGGATGTGGCGAAGGAGCATCCGTACCTCGAAACGAAGCCCCTCCGGCTATGAACCATGAACTATGAGCCATGAACCCTCCCAGTTCCGCACATCTCCTCGCAGTATCAATAAAGTTACAAAGGTCGATTTTGCGAAGCAGTTCTTATATTAGCGGCTATATGTATGATCGCCGGAAATTTTTAAAATTATCAGCTGCAGGGGCTTCGCTGGCAGCTTTGTCTCAATCTTCACTTGCAAAATCAACCGTTTTAAAAAAACCTGCACGGTATCCGATTGTAATATCTACCTGGGAATTTGGGGTGGCTGCAAACAAGGAGGCCTGGAAGACGCTTAGAAAAGGCGGCCGGGCACTGGATGCTGTTGAAGCGGGCGTTAGGGTGCCTGAAGCGGACCTGAATAACCACACCGTCGGGCGGGCTGGGTACCCCGACCGGGACGGCCATGTTACCCTCGACGCCTGTATTATGGACGAGCTTGGGAATTGCGGCTCGGTCGCGGCGATTGAATATATTGCACACCCGATATCGGTTGCCCGGCTGGTAATGGAGAAAACGCCGCACATTATGCTGGTGGGCGATGGCGCAACGCAATTCGCGGTAGAACAAGGCTTTAAAAAAGAAAACCTGCTGACGCCGGAATCCAGGCAGGCCTGGAAAGAGTGGCTGAAGACCGCTAAATATTCGCCGGTAATGAATATCGAAAACAAGCAGCACATGCCAGGGAACAAGTACAACCACGATACCATCGGTATGCTGGCTATTGATGCCAAAGGACATATCTCAGGCGCCTGCACCACCAGCGGAATGGCTTTTAAAATGCACGGAAGGGTGGGGGACAGCCCGATTATCGGCGCCGGTTTGTTTGTTGATAACGAAGTAGGCGGCGCCACGTCGACAGGGGTTGGTGAAGAGGTGATCCGGAATGTGGGCAGTTTTTTGGTGGTGGAGCTGATGCGGCAGGGTTACCATCCTGAAGATGCCTGTAAAGAGGCCGTTAAACGTATCCTTAAGAAGAAACCGCAAACTGCACAGGGCATACAGGTTGGCTTTCTGGCCATCAACAAAAATGGAGAGTACGGCGCTTATGCCATACAATCAGGGTTTTCGTTCGCCGTTTGTAACGCCGAAAAACAAGATCTGTTGATTCCGGGGAAAAGCTTTTATTAATTTAAACGCATATATTTAACTCCTGCTACCTGTAAAATAATTTTAACTTATCACTTGTTAATAATAAGCAACAATTACCACGGGTTTCCGTATAAAACAATGGGTTAACTGTGCACGCCTCATCCTGCTATTCATCCATTAACCACCTGTTATGAGTCAGACCGTACACCTTGAAGTTTGCGCCAATTCGGTTATATCGGCGCTGTCTGCCCAGAAAGGCGGGGCTGTACGCGTGGAGCTTTGCGAAAATCTGTCTGAAGGGGGTACCACACCATCGTATGGTGAGATCCTGGTGTGCCGGAAATTGCTTCATATCAAATTATATGTGTTGATCAGGCCAAGAGGCGGCGATTTTTTGTACACCGATGACGAGTACAACATTATGGTGGAAGATGTGACGCATTGTATCGAGTCGGGCTGCGATGGTATTGTGATCGGCATTCTGAAGGAAGATGGCACGGTTGACAAGGAACGCTGCGGCAAGCTTGTAAGAATGGCAAAAGTAATGGGAGTAGGGGTTACCTTTCACCGTGCGTTTGATATGTGCCGGGATATGAACCAGGCGCTGGAGGACATTATCGATCTTGGTTGTGAACGGATATTGACCTCGGGTGGGAAAAGTACGGCGATGGAGGGTTTCAGGGTAATAGCCGGCCTGGTAGAAAAGGCGCAGGGACGAATCGTGATCATGCCGGGCAGCGGTATCAACGACCACAATGTGGGCGACCTGGTGCGCTTTACCGGTGTAACGGAAGTACACGCATCGGCACGGATAAGGGTGGAAAGCAAGATGCAATATAAAAACGACCGGATAATTATGGGCGACAGCTTTAGCGATGAATACATGCATTCGCAAACAGATACCACCGTTGTTCAAAATATTATTAAGGCAGCCAATGCCGCCAACCCGGGGGCTTGAATCAAGTCAAGAGCCAAGAGTCAGGAACCAGGAAGAAAGTAGCAGTGGCAGTGGCCGTATCAGGATAGAGGTCGGGATAAAAGGGGAAAGAAAGGCTTTGATTTTTCTCAAGTAAACGACACTGATCCATTATTTGTTAACTGTGGTAAGTGTCGAAGCGGGCACCGGAGTTCCGCCCCGTTACCTATCGGCAACCGACCCTCAACATCTGATTTCCGATTCGAATTTCCTACTTTCGGACTTCCCGACTTCCGGACTTCCGGACTTTTTTCACCACATTTCATCATTTATTCATTTTTTATGCGTTTTTTCGCACCAAGAAATTTTTTGTAATTTTAACCGATGCGATTCCCCTGGCTCGTCCTTCTTTTTTTTCTTCTGCCCTTTGCCGTACTGGCGCAAGGTGGCGAAATATCCGGTGTTGTCACCAATGCCGATTCTAAAAAGCCCATTGGTGGTGCAAGCGTTTTCCTGAGTAATTCCCAGGCAGGCACGGCAACTTCCGAAAGTGGAAAATACACATTAAGCGGACTCCGTCCCGGACAGTATACCCTCGTTATTTCAAGCCTTGGCTTTGAAGACTTTAAAAAAACTGTTCTTGTCGAAAATGCGCTTATAAAGTTGGATGTGGAACTTACCCCAAAGCCCTTAATGCTGCGCGAAGTGGTTATCTCGTCAGCCGCCGATTGGAGGAAAAACTACGAGATGTTCAGAAAAGAATTTGTCGGCCGGGATGACAATTCAAAGCTTTGTGAGGTCACCAATCCGCATATTTTAAACCTGACCTATAATCAAACCAAACAAATGCTTCATGCAGAAGCTGCTGAGTTTTTAGTGGTAGACAACCACGCTCTCGGCTACCGCGTCAAGTTCCTGGTAAGAGATTTTAATATCGACAATATTAATAGAATAGTGAGTAGTGCAGGCGATCGTGTTTTTGAGGAATTGGCCGGGACGCCTGCTCAAAAAAAGAAATGGCATGATGCCCGCGAAGCCGTTTATTACGGCTCAATGATGCACTTCTTCCGTTCGGTAATTGCAGAAAGTACCATTAAGGAAGGGTTCCAGGTTTATAACTTAAAGCGTGATCCCTATCCCGGACGTTTAAGTGAAACCGCTATAATGATGGGTTACAATATAGGCAGGCAGGCCCAAAATAGAGATTCCGTAAAGAAATACTATGACATGGAAAATTTGCCCAAGTGGACAAATCAAAAACTTACTCCGGATTATGGCTCGATGATGCCCACCATGAACGAGCAGGAATATGCCAGCCGAGCCGGCGGCAACGGCTTGTTTGCCCTGCATATCACTGATTACATGTATATCGTTTATACCAAAAAGACGGAAGAATTCGATTTTAAAGACATATACAGGCCGTTGAAAATGCCTAACTACCAGGTTTCAGTGCTCACACCTGAGAACGGCGACCCGATTTTCGACATGAATGGCATTATCGTTGGCAATGGCCCGCTTACTGAAGGCACCTGGTCAAAGTCCCGGCTGTCTGACGAGTTGCCGGTGGATTACGTGCCCGACAATAAATAACAAAAGCATTTCTCAGGCCGGGAGCTCAACTCCCAAGCCATAGCCCCCAATGTAAAATGTCAATTACATTGCGTGTTTTAGTCGATAAATAATGGTTTTTCGCCCATACTCGCGTCGTAAACGGCAATCTACCAGTTATTTTGCTTGCTTCACAGATCCCTTCCGGGCGACCAGTTCATCGTGGTTAATTATCAGATGCTGAATACAATGGATGCTGATTTGATCGGCCAGATTAAAAATGAATGGAATTTCTCGCTCGATCCTGTACCGTTCTCGGGTATTTTTAACGAAAGCCTGTTAAGCAAGCCTTTCGATGTAGAACGATATATCCATGACGAAGAACTGGTTGGCTGCGCCAGGCGATTGACGGAACAATTGGAAGGTTATGCACGCCAGAAAAGTGCGGTTTGATAGGTGGACAAGATTTGTAATAAAATCCTTACATAATTTGATATGTTATTGCGCGAATTATGACGTTACACATTAAACCAAAATTAAAATTAAGAGTTTAAGCTTTAATGACAAAACCCCTACCAATCTAAATGATATCCGTAATTATCTGTTCTGCGGACGCTAAAATGCTCACCGCC
>Ga0302315_10002794_pt1 | contig 16224 bp, 14 predicted proteins | sample III_Palsa_N3_1_FD_200532 | JGI IMG/M metagenome (GOLD analysis project Ga0302315, IMG submission 200532) | Peat permafrost microbial communities from Stordalen Mire near Abisko, Sweden - III_Palsa_N3_1 | ecosystem: Environmental > Terrestrial > Soil > Palsa > Peat permafrost | place: Sweden... | reverse complement strand
TGCAGGCATTCCATGGCGGCAGCGACCCCCATACGGATGATGCGGCTCATCCTGCGAAGCGATTTGGCATCGAAAAAGGAGGTGTAATCCGGTTCCACACAACGCATCCGGTCGCCCGGGTAAAGAAGCAGTTTATCCGGCAGCGATAGGCCGCCGAAACTGTGTTGCGGAGAAATATTTCCCGTCGAACGGATATAGACCATACCTATAGTTTAGAAAATACGAGAGAAGTGCAGTTTCCTCCGAATCCGAAAGAATTGGACAGCACGTGCCGGATATCTTCGTTTTTTCTGAATAAAGTTTCCACTGAAAACGGCAAAGCCTCTATAGGAGTCTCCAGCCGGAGGTTCGGATAGATGAGGCCTTCTTTGATCGCTAATACCGAAAAGACCGCCTCTATGCCGCCGCTCCCGCCAAGGGCGTGCCCCGTAAAAGACTTCGTGGAGCTCATGGGCGGGAAGTGCGGGTCAAACAATAATTGGATGGCGGTGCCTTCAGCGATGTCATTATTCTGGGTGCCCGTGCCGTGCAAGTTAATATAGCTGATATCCCCCGGCCGGAGGCCTGCCCGCGCCAGCGCTCCTTTCATCGCCAGGTATGACCCTGTACCATCCGGCGAAGACGCCGTTTGGTGATACGCATCATTGGCATTGCAATATCCGCTTAACCGCGCCAGTGGTTCCCCTTTTAGCGCCGCCGCCACACGGGCCGACACCAGTACCACATAACCCGCGCCTTCACCCAGGTTCAGGCCCTTGCGGTGCTCGTCAAAGGGCTTGCACAATGCCGGGTCCAATATCATCAGGCTGTTGAACCCATTCAGCGTGAACCTGGCGAGTCCGTCCGTGCCACCCGCGATGACCACGTCCAGCAGGTTATGCCGTATCATCCTTGCCCCAAAAAAGATCGCATTAGCTGAAGACGAGCAGGCCGTGCTGATCGTACTTACGTAATGACGGACACCCAACAGGTCCGCCACCAGTTCCGTCACGCGCCCGCATTCATGGTGAACCACATCCCGTAATCTGCCTCCCGTAGCCGGGTTCGACAGAAAATGAGCATAGAAGTCTTCCGTCTTATCCATGCCGCCGACCGAATTCGCTGAAATTAAGCCCGTGCGCCACGAGCCCATTTCCCCCATCCCCGCGCTTTCCAACGCCTCCCTGGCAGCCAGGGCGCTCAACAGGGCTGTGCGCGGAGCGCCGGGCGCGAGGCCCGTCATATCCGCCAGTGCCGCGTTAGACAGGTGTACTTCCCCCACCGGCAACGCATCCCGGTGCCTGGAAGACAACCAATGCATAGGACCGATACCGGCCCGGCTGTTTTCCAGCGCATCCAGACATTCCGGAAGGTTATTCCCGATAGCCGAAACAACCCCGGCCCCTGCCACAAATACGTCAGTCTCAATCACACTTTCTCTCCTTGGTGAGCGGTTATATAGTTCGCCATCGTCCGTACGGACTGGAACACAGCCGGCCCTTCGTCCGAACTGGCCAGTTTGATATGGTATTCCTGTTGTAAGAGCACAATCAATTCCAGGGCATCAATAGAATCCAATCCCAGGCCTTCCACGAACAGCGGCTGATCATCCCCGATATCTTCCGGCTTCAGGTCCTTTAGGTTTAGCTGCGCAATGATCTGTCTTTTCAGATCGGCCAGTAATTTATCCATAATATTATTCAATGATAGGTTTTCTAAGACTGTCCCTGTAAGAGATCAACGAAGCCAGTTTATGCAGCGCATTGTGATGGTTCTTCACATAGGGGTTCGTCGTATCCCATACATATCCCGCCAGCACCGAGCATATCTGGCTTTTGATGAGGGGATCCTGGTCGTCTGCAAAAAAAATGGTATCCAGCACCCCTTCATACCAGGTCGTTACATAAGACCGGAAGGTATTGACGCCTTGCATCATAACCTTGGTATACTCATTCTCCCAATCCACGGCCTCTCCTTTCAACGTTCGGATAACGAGGCCAGCCGCGAGCTGGCTGGACACGGTCGCCAGCGTAACACCGGAAGAAAAAACCGGATCCAGGAATTCCGTCACATTCCCCGTCAGCACAAAGCCATCCCCGTAGAAGCTGTTGGTCGTCGTAGACCAGGACTCCAGGGACCTGGGCTCAAAGAGGAATCCAACGTCCTTAAAACGCTCGCTGATATAAGGCTGTGTGTCGATCAGGGCCCTCAACTGCCGCTCCGGGTCATCCCCGTAACCGGCAAAGAAGGACGGATCGCCTACAAAGCCCAAAGAAGTGATCCCATCCGAAAAAGGGATGATCCATATCCATACCCCCGGTTCATGCACCACGATCGTGATCCGGTTCGGCTCATCAGCCATAGACCTGTTCACATCCCGGGTGTGCACAAACAAGGCCTTTCTGGGAGGCAGATCAGAAGGCTTCTCCATGTTGAATAAGCGGGGGATAACCCGCCCGTACCCGCTGCCATCTATAATAAATTTTGCTTCGATTTGGTAAGGCTCCATATCCGGCCCTTGCACCGTCGTGACAGAGTGCGTCGCGTAGCCGCCCCCATCGACCGGCCCGCCGGCCCGCTGACCCCCTTCGGCCGCCGTCGCACCGGCCTGGCCCAGCCCGGCCTTCTCAAACCGTATCCCCGTCACCGCCGTCCCGTAACTGATGGGCACCCCCATACTTTCCACCGTATCCGCCAGTATCTTATCAAAGTGCGCCCTAGGAACCTGCCAGGTCCAGGTCCATCCCTTAGTGAACTGGTCCCCGAAAGAATAGTCGCAAATCTTTCCGTCCTTTACAAACTTGGCCCCGAACTTCTCCTGGAATCCATGTTCCTTGACGGCGTCCAGGAAACCGGCTTCCTCCAGCGCTTCCATACAACGGGGCAACAGGCTTTCACCGATCACAAACCGTGGAAACTGCTGTTTTTCAACAATTTTCACCTTGTAACCGGCCTTATTGACGATCGAAGCGGCCACCGTTCCTGCGGGGCCCGCCCCTATAACCAGTACATCTACTTGTTCCATGGTCATTTCTTTTTATATCTCAGCATGGCTCTCGCTGAGATCATTTCTTTTTACACTTCAGCAAAGTATGACTGAGGCCAATATTATCTACCTGTTCTGTGATTTCGAAACCGGCAGCCGTGATACAATCCTTGAAAACTTCAGAGTGGTACATCTGGCTGGTCCCGTTGGCCAGCGCCGTAAAGTAAATAGAGGTCTGCTGCAAACAAAAGGCCGCCGTTTCAAAACGTTGGATATCCCAGAAGGCTTCCAGGATCAGCACGTACCCGTTCTCGTCCAGGGCGTCATAGCAGCGACGGAGTATCGAAACGATCTCCGCTTCAGAAAAACAATCCAGGAACTGGCTCATCCAGATGGCATCAAACCCTTTCGGAAAGGTCTGAGACTCATCGAGGATATTCACGGGAAGGAAGGACACCCTGTCATTCAGGCCCAGGGCACTGATCTTATCCCTGGCCACGTCCAGTTGCCCAGGCAGGTCCATGATAGTGATATGGACATCGTTTGCATATTTGGTACTGGCGATGCTCCATTTTCCTGTGTTTCCCCCGATGTCCAGTACCTTTTTGATCCCGTTTTTATAGACTTCTCCGATCACTGCCGGAAAGGCGGTATCCGAAAAGAAATGGTCAAAGTTGAACCAGCTTTTCTGCACCCCGGCTGGCAATTGGGACAAGCCTTCATAGATCGTATCCCATTCACCGAATTCCTTAAGGCCTTCCGGTTTGCCGGTCTCAATGCTTTTATCCAATGCAAAAAGGCCCTTATAACAAACATCGTGTACGAAATCCATGTTCGTGATCGTGAGGGGATCGTGCAGGATGAAATAACCCGTTTTGGTCATCCCGTACCTGTTTTCATTGACGATCACCAATCCTATGCCCAGCCCGGATTCCAGCAGGACCCTGACCCCATAATGGGGGAGTTGTACCTTTGTCACGATCTCCTGGATCGTGATGCCGGAAGGACCGCTTTCCTCGATCACCTTTAAAATGCCCGAATTACGGAGTACCCTTGCCACCTGGAAAACAACCGGACCGAAGGCGATCCATTGAGCAGCTGCTTTTGCGTCTAAAGCCGATAACTTATCCTTTGTGAAAAATGTCATGCAGATGTTTATTTTTCCAGTCTTCAAAAAAAAGCGGGTTCGTCAACTGCAGGGCGGACGTCTTCAGGTCCAGGAACACCTGGACGGAAGACCCTGTCGCCACCAATTGTTTCGATTCCGAATTATACAACGTATATTCAAATTTCAGTTTCGCCGCTTCACAAGGAATGTACCGCGTCTCCACGATGACCCTTTCCCCGTACCGAAGGGATTTCTTATAATCGCAATCAATTTTTACCACGGGCACCACGATCCCCTGCCTATAGAAATCCAGGTAGCCGATGCCGTATTCGTTTCCAAATGCTTCCCTTCCGTCTTCGAAATACCGGATATAATGTCCGTGCCAAACGATACCCAGCGGATCAGCCTCATTAAACCTTACCAATATCTCCGTTTGGTAACTCAGTACTTGTTTTTCCATTCATTGAATTTATGCTTTCTCACTTCTTCAATCACGCTTTTAATACCCGACGCCCAATAGTTCCTGAATCCGAAGGCCATCCCCACTTTTCCTTCCACGCGATCCGTCATCAGGACGTTCCCGGTTTGCATATCCACGAGGGTGACCCAGATGGCGATACCCTTATCCGATTTGCTCATCCCTTCCACAAAGAAAATAATGCCTACGCCTTTCTTGCCCCCATAATCAAAACCGCTTACGTAAGCCTTGACCGAATCCGCCGTAAAGCGGTGATAATCTGCCGTATTCGTGGACACCACCAGGTCAGGGTTTGTTTTCTCATTCCTTTTATTGACGGCTCCGAAGTCATGGTCCAGGCTACTCCGGTGAAAAGCCTCTGCAAAATCATATTTTTTTGCCTCCGTGACCACCAGTTCATTGAGGCCATCGTACTGGCGTGCGACGATATCTTGCGGGTTGGAAGAAGCGGCATCTATCAGCTTGGCCCTGGAAAAATCAAGTCCCAGGAACAGGGCAGGAGAGGAAGGATTGGAGAAAAAGTCCTTAGCAGTGGTTTGCGCCTCCAAAGAACCGATGCCGGCAAAAACGAGCGCAAAGACGATCAAGGCGAATTTTACATAGCAATTTTTCATACAGTGTTTATTGATGATTAGAAATAAAAATTTTCATGTCACATTGAGCCAGAAGGGTTTCACGGAGCAGGATTTTTCCCGTGATCAGGGTGGCATTGAACACCTGGTTATTCACCGTGATCACTGTTTTTATTTCATCATTGACCTTGGGCAAAGCGATGATCTGTAAGTGCTGGACCATGCCGATATAACCCACCGGGGGAGGATTCCCTTTACGCCGGCAAAGGTAGCCCATACGGGCGGCGGCGGTTTGAGCGATATTTTCCACCAGGCCCGATGCGGAAAGATGGCCGTTTTCCACCAGTATATTGTCTTCCCTTACCAGGAAGAGGGTATGATTATTCTCATCGTCCATGTAGACGAATTCATCCACCATGACAAAGGGTTGGCTTTGTGGTATCAGGGCTAGTATGGAAGCGTTAGGTGCCGTCATTTCAAGATTGCCAGAAGTTATAATAATTATACCATTGCTGCGGATATTTTTTAACCTTATCGGCCATTTCCTCCGCAAAATCAGCCAAAATAGTTCCCAAATCCTTCTTTTTATCAGGCAGGTCATACTGTTTTAGTGTACTGGCGAAAAAATGATAATGGGTGGGACGTTCTTTTAGCGCGAATACATAAGAAACCGGGACCTTGAAGGTAGCCGCTAAAATAAACGGGCCTGCAGGGAATTTAGCGGCCTGCCCCAGGAAATCCAGGCTCAGGGTGCGCGCATGCTCCACAAACCGGTCTGCATGCATGCAGACCAGCTCTTTGTTTTTGAACGCTTCAGAGATCTCGTAGATATGGGAAAGGTCGTTTTTAATGACGATGATCCGTGCGCCCCTTTCCCCGGTCACTCCCGTCAGGTAATCTTTAATCTGCTGATGTTCAGCATCATACATGACAATATGGATCACCGTATTCAAACGCTTCAGTAAATGGCCTGCAATTTCCCAATTTCCGATATGGCCGCTGAGCAATAGTCCGCCCTGTCCCAGGGCGACCATCTTATGGAGGTTTTCCTCCCCGTCAAAGTCAAAGCTAAAACGGTGGCGAATGCCGCCCATCAATACAACCCTGTCAATCAGGGCCTGCCCGAACAGGAAATAATTCCGGTATATCCCCACGATAGACCTGAGTGGCCCATAACCGATGCGGCGCCGGAAGAATCCGTACATCACAGCATTGGAACGGGGAGAGAAAAGGAAATAATAAAAAGCCACGAAACGCAGCAGAAAATAAGCCGGGAGCACGCCCAGCGTTTGTAAAACGCGTACGAAAATGCGGTACCCTAAGCGGGTTCCCTTGGATTTACCCTCCCAGGACGGCACTAGGCAAGGGCTTTTGAGTCTACACGGGAAATAATATAGTCGTAGAAATCCTGCACCGTGAAAATGGATAAAAAGTCTTCCGGTTTCACTTTAAAGGAGAACGAATTCTCAATGACGACCACCAGGTCGATATAATCCAGGCTGTCCAGTTCCAATACTTCTTTCAGGTTGGCCCCGGGTTGGATTTTGTCAGCATCCACCTCAAATTCATCCACCAGGAACTCGTTGATCTTGGCTATGATCTCTTCTTTATTGTAATAAATACTGCTCATTCCGCTTTTCTAACAATTAGTGATGAATTGGTGCCGCCGAACCCGAAGGAATTGGACAAAAATACATTTATATTTCCTTTAAGTGCCCTTTTTACAATATTCAATTTAGCAGAATCCTCATCTGGTGTTTCAAAATTAATATTGGGCGCAATGAAGTCATTTTGCATCATCAGCATGGAGTACACAATTTCACTGGCGCCCGCCATCCAGCACTCATGACCCGTCATGGACTTTGTAGAACTGATCGGGGTTTTATTGGGTCCGAACACTTCGCAAATGGCCCTTGCTTCGCTGGTATCCCCGGCCGGAGTGGAAGTCGCATGCGCATTGATATAGTCTATATCCCCCGGCGAAATACCCGCTTCCGAGAGGGCCCTTTTTAAAGACCTGACCGGCCCGTCAACGGTAGGGTTGGAAATATGCTCCCCATTGGAAGAAAAACCATACCCGACCACTTCACCCAGGATCACCGCCCCTCTTTTCCGGGCCGTTTCCATGTTCTCCAGGATAACGGTGGCGGCGCCCCCGCTGGGGATCAATCCGTCCCGGTCCCTGTCAAAGGGGCGAGAGGCCTGATGAGGGGTTGATTCCCTGATGGAAAAGGCTGACAAGGCGTCAAAATTACCCATGGAGAGATGGTTGATCTCCTGGGCGCCCCCGGTAATGATACAATCCTGGAGCCCCGTCCTGATAAAGTGATATCCCAGGCCAATGGCGTGCGAACCGCTGGCGCAGGCCGCACTGATCGTAAAATTTACGCCTCTCAATTTGAAGATGGTCGCCAGATTCATGGTGACCGTGGAGTTCATCGTCTGAAAAACAGAACCGGAGCCCACCAGGGTCGTATCCTTTTTCAGGCGCATGATGTCAATGGCATCAATGACCGGTTTCGCCGAGCTGTCATTGCCGTATAAAATACCCACTTCATTCCGGCTAATATAGTCCGCATCCATTCCCGCTTGCCTTAACGCCTCTATCGTAGCCATATACGCATATTCCCCCTGCTCCGGGAGCATGATCCGGGCCCTTCTGTCCAGCATTTCCTTCAGGTTCGGCCTTTCCACAAATCCGGTCAGCCCGGACCGGTAACCGAATTCTTTCCGGACGGGGTCGAGGATGATACCGGACCTGCCTTCATAGAGCGAATCCCTGACTTCATCACAATTCTTCCCGATACAAGAATAAATACCCAGGCCCGTAATGGCGACTCTGTTCATAAAACGAAATTAGTGTATACCCCGTTGACTCTTTCTCCCTGTTTTAGTAGAGTCCTCCATTAATCGACAGCACATTCCCCGTAATATACGCAGCTTCCATGGAAGCCAGAAATCCTACCGCATAGGCGACTTCTTCCGGTGATCCGAACCGGTTTACAGGGATCATGGCCTTCATTTCGGCTTCAGAAATATTCTCCGTCATATCCGTTCTAATAAAACCCGGCGCGACGGCATTCACGGTGATCCCTCTTTTCCCCACTTCTTGCGCCAGCGCTTTCGTAGCAGCGATCACGCCCCCTTTTGCTGCCGAATAATTGGTTTGTCCGGGGAGCCCCTTTAATCCGGAAAGAGACACCACGTTGATGATCCTTCCATACCTTTTCAGGAGCATCGCCGTCAGCACCTGCCGGGTCACATAAAAAAAACCGTCCAGGCTCGTGTTTAAAACATTCTCCCACTGTTCATCCTTCATCCACATCATCAACCCGTCGTCCTTGATGCCCGCATTATTTACGAGGACCTCAATAAAATGATCCGGGTGGGCCTCCATCCAGCCTCCCAGGACTTCCAGCACCTGTCGCTTATCTCCGACATCAAATGCCAGGCCTTCGCCCGTCGATCCCGCTTCACGGACCAGGTCAATCGTAGTGGCCGCCTCAGACTCGTTGGACTTATAATTGACCAGTACGTGATAACCCATATCGGCCATTTTGATGCAGACAGCCCTGCCTATTCCCCTGGACCCGCCGGTAACCAATGCACATTTCATAGTTTTTGTTTTTTCTCTATTATGACCACGGCCGATGCCATTGATTTTATGTGTGAAAGGGACACCCAAATCCTGCTGATGCCCAACGCCTCCAACGTATCCGCTGTTTCTCCGAGCAGGCTGAGTTCAGGCTTACCCTGCGCATCCGGTAAAATTTCAATTTCATGAAAGGCCGTACCGTTCGTCCATCCCGTGCCCAGGGCCTTGAAAAAGGCCTCCTTCGCCGCAAAGCGGGCCGCATAGTGTTCAAAAGGGTGTGCCTTTGCCGAACAATAGGCGATTTCCCCGGGCGAAAACACCAGTTCCCTGAAGCCTTGCTCCTTTGAAATCTTGGCCGCAATGCGCTCCACTTCAATCAGGTCCGTGCCCAGTCCTCCGATCATTATTCGCAACGTTTGATTTGTCGATTCATCATCCCGCACACCGTTTGATTTGTTTCCGGATATACGCTTCCTCTTTCCTCGTGGCAATTTCCTTGGTGAGGGCCTTGCTGTAAAAAGAAGCGGCTTCCCCTAATTGTTCCTTTTTAAAGCAATAATCCCCTGCCAGCACATACGCATGGTAAAATGCCGGATTGTAGGCCACCAGTTGATAGGGATCGATATCCGCTCCATCCTCCAGTTTGTGCTTCAAAGCCCGGTACCCCTCAAAATTGCGGAATGATTCCGACAATAAAAAGGGATCGGCGCCAATGCATCCTTCGCCCCCTGCGCCATCCGCATGCCCGCCGCCGCCCACCGCCTGCCCCGCCTGGCAAATCTCCCGATCCTCCTTCATCCCCCCCAACGAAAAAACATGAGGCAGGTCATAGGCCACATAAGCGCCTAATTGCCAGGGAGCCGTAGATACCCATACCCTTAATTTCTGCGGTTCGAACACAACCGAATGGTGAGCAATCAGTTGGTTGAGGGCCTTCTCATTGCCCATGCCTATGTCGGCCCCTGCAAGCCCTTGCCGGTTTCTTAGGATATCTACCGTTTGCTGCACCGTATGATGAGGCCCCGCCTGCTTCAGCAATTCTTGCAGGCGCCTGAACCGATACACCGAAGCGCTTTCCGCCATTTGCTCCCGGTTACGGGCACTCCCCGATAGACCTTCGCTCTGAAAGTGATTAGCGCAAAGAATAGGGGAGCGCTGCGGATCATAGACGGCCATTGACCGGGGCGTCTTTTCAATGATCACCGCCCTGTTGTCAGCGGCAGATCCCACCAGAAAGGACTCCGATACAAACATTTTCCGCTTCTTCGCGATGGCGATCGCTTCCGCAATGTTTCCCGCGTACTGTACGATCTCCCTGGCGACCAGGGAAACCGGCGTCGCCGAGCCCCGGGGGATAGTGGACTTGGCGGCGTTAATGGTGACCGTTAGTCCCTTTTCATTCATGCCGCTGGCCACGCCCATGAACCCTCCCCAGGTGACATACATAAATTTATATCCCTCGTCAGGCTTGATAAACGAAACGATCTTCTTTTCCGCAAATTTGTCTCCCGCATAAAAATCGAAATTCCTCCCGATGATCATCCCCGCCGCGGTCCCCGCACTTCCCTCAGCCGTCTTGTCCCCGCCGCCGTCCCCTGCGGGGCCGCCCGCGGCCCCTTCCCCCCACGTCCCAAAAGACGTGCAACCCACGAGCGCCAGGTTCTGCAGGGCATGCCCGATGTCGTGCGCCGCGTGATAATTCAGGATGCGCTGGTACTTAGTACCGATATACCCGTAGTTCTCCGACGCGAATTCGGAAATGCCCCGGATCTCTTCCTTATATTCAGAAGGAATATGCTTTTCCAGGTTGCGGTTGAACCAGCGGATAAAATATTTTAAGAAGTGCAGGTAGAAAGTGGAAGGCACCATTTTACGGATCTGCTCATTAAAATGATCCTCCTGTTCGATGATCAGCTCTCCGGTCAGTCGTCCGATTACCTCTCCGCGTGCTGAAGCGCTTCCTTCCGCATACAATTCGTACAAGCCGGAAGCGCTTTTACGGAACCAGTTATCTAGGTCTGTTTTAAGCATGCCTGATCTTTTCAATGAAGTGTTCATTGCCCAACAATTCCGAGCAGGTCACCAGGGCGCTGATAGCGGACCCGAGGATGCCATGCAGGTTAAGGTTCTGGCCCGTCAGGTAAAGGTTGGGCAATTTGGTCCGGGCGGGAACAAGGGTTTTAACGGGGTCCTTATAGTCCTTTACGATGCCGTACATCGATCCGTCGTCCGTACCGAGATAATCCCTGAAAGAGAGGGGAGTGCTGGCATACCAGGTCTGCATCGCATCCCTGATGCCGCTGAAACGCTGCTCTACCAGGTCCAGGAGGCGGGTGGCTTTTGCCTCCTTAAAGGCTTTATAGGAAAGGCCCCTGTCTGCGGGGGAATCAGTCGTATTAAAAGTAGATGACCACTCCCTCAATTCTTCGTATTTCATATAGGTCATGATCGTCAAAGATGCAGCAAATTCAGGAAAAGTCCTTGAGGGCGAGAAAAAAAGGGCATATCCCAGGGGCCAGTTATCGGGTGTATAATCCGCCATGGTCCAGGCACAGCCCTCCCTGTGATAATAGACATTCCGGGGAATATACCGAAAGCTTTTCTCCTTCAATACCACGTGCAGGCTGAAAGAGGAAATCGAATTCTCCAGGCCCTGGAGGCGGTGTCGATAGGCCTTTTTAATGAGGGGGGTATCCGTCATTTCCAAAGTGCGGACAGGATGCAGATTGGAAATATACGCATCGGCGTAAAAGGATTCCCCGTTCTCCAGTTCTACGTGAGAGACCCGGCCTTCCGCTTCCACTATTTTTTTAACCGCCGCCCGGGTTTTCACGACCCCGCCCAGGGCCCTGATCTTCTTTGCCAGCACTTGTGCGATCCGGGCGCCCCCGTCAATGCACTTCCAGGAACTCTCGATATAGCTGTTCAGGATCAGGGCGTGCACATAAAACGGTGTTTTATACGGCTGCCCCGCATAGAGGATATTGTTTCCCGCTAGCACCTCCCGTAATTTCTTATTCTCCGTAATGGATTCGATATAGGTCTTGGCGTCGATCTCCAGCACACCTGCCTTTTCTTCATAGGCGCCACCCGTGCGCAGGTTATAGAGAGGAAAGCGACTACAAACTTCCCGGATCTTGTCCGCATACGCCTGGATGGCGTCCCTTTCCCCTGGGAAGTCCTCGGCCAGCCGGGACACGAACGCTTCGTACCCCTGGGCATAGGCATATGTCTTTTCATCCCCTTCGATGAGAATGGTATCAAAGATGGTATCCATGGGCGTCAGCCGGAGCTGGTCCAGGATACCGATATATTGAAAGATCTGGTAAAGGTTCTGTCCCTTGTGTAAGCCCCCTAAGTAATGAACCCCGGAGTCCAGGATCACCTTATCCCTGCTGAAAGACTGCAGGGCGCCCCCGATCTGCCGGTTCTTCTCCAGCACACAGACCTTGTAGCCCTCCATGCCGAGAATAGCGCCGCACACCAGTCCCCCGATGCCGCTTCCTATAATGACGATGTCAAACCGGTTCATGGACAGTCCGTTTATGCGTGAGCACATAAATCATATTGGAGGTAAACCGGGTATTGTCAATTTCAAGAAGATCCATATCCATAGCCACCGCCAGTTCCCTGATCACCTTTCCTGAGAAAAACGACAGCCCGGCGCCACCTGTTTTATTGAACGCCGCCACTTTCGTCGAGAAGAACTCCGTGAAACGAGTTCCCCTGTGCCTGTCCTGTAAGTCCGCGTCTCCATCCCGGATCACCAGGACGCCTCCTTCATTCAGGCTGGAAATGCACTTGACAAGCACTGCCTTTTGAGCCGAAGGCTCCAGGTAATGAAGCATATCAGACACGACAATGCCTGCATACCGCTCAAAGACAAATTCCCGGACGTCGGCGTGTCCGAAGGAAACCCGTTCGTTCTTACTAAAACAATGCGCCGCCACTTCAATCTTGTCTTCATCATAGTCAATGGCCGTGATCTGTCTTCCGGGCCCTGCGAAGTGCAGCATATAGCTCATGAACCCGTACCCGCAACCCAGGTCCAGCAAGCGGCCTTCCCGGGGCAGGAGTTCATCAAACAAGGTATAGTTTTTTTCCAGCCTCAGCTTGACCCGCATATACCATTCGAGTACCGGGCCTTTATAGAGATAATTGTAGATCAGTCTTTCCTTAAAATAATCAGGCGTTTCGCATCGGGTACGGAAGTCCTTGAATTGCTCCCTGAAATAACGCCCGATCAACTTGGCCCTCTCCGAATAGGTAACCCCATAGCGGGCGTCCCCGGGTTTGATCCTGGGCAGGAATTCCAGGCTGATATGGCCGTCCTTCAACAGGAAATCTCCTTTCGTCATGGTATCTCCCGTACCGTGGATCATGATCGGCAATATATCCAGCCCCAGTTTCTCGGCAAGGAAAAAAGCCCCCTTATGAAAACGCCTCATTTGCCCATCCGTGCTACGGGTGCCTTCGGGGAAGACCAGGAACGAATATCCTTCCCTGACCTTCTCAGAGAGATGATCCACCCCTTCTTCCACCCCATGCATAATTGGGTAATAGTCAGCCATCCGGACAATCGCCCCGAATACCGGTGAATTCCATGTCCAGTGATTGGTGAACAGGATAAGCTTGGGGTACTGCATGATGATGACCAGGGAATCCAGGAAGGACTGGTGATTGCAGACGATGACGGAAGGCTTGGAGAAATCCTCGCCCAGCGGATTAATAATCGTCTTGCGGACATTGACCATGATATAGATCAGGGACCGGGTCATTTTGGAGAACAGGTAATGAAAAAAGAGCTTCCCCTTTTTCTTACCAAAAGGACGCAGTCCGACAAGGAACAGCCCCGCCAGGGTAAGGAGCAGGCTCCCTACCGCAAAGTAGACAAAAGAAAACACCGTCTTGGCAAGACCCGACAGGGTCCAGGGCAATCGGCCCTTTCTGACCCTATTGCGAATGAGGACATTGAATAAAAAGGGGATCAGCATCTGCGACAACAGCACCACGCAACCCATGCCCACCAAAGAAATAATAGCAATAGACTTCAGGGCCGGGTGTTTGGCAAAGACCAATACCCCCAGGCCTGCCATGGTGGTGATGGCCGAAAGGATGATCGAAGATTTATAGGAAGAAAGGTTCTGACGCCCATTCTTGTATTCCTGCAACAGCCCGTCCATAATGAAAAGGCTGTAATCGTCTCCCATGCCGAAAATAAAGGCGCTCAGGATAATATTGATGATATTGAACTGGATGCCCAGGATCCCCATAATACCCAGTATCCAGATGAAGGTGATGAACATGGGAATAAAGGAAACCAGCGTCAGTTCCATTCGTCCGTATGTGAGCAACAGCACGACAAACACCAGGATAGCAGACATCCAGGCAATACTGTTGAAATCGTTATTGATGAGGGCGACAAACTTATTGGTCAGGTATTGCTTATCCAGCACCGTCACATTCGGATCATTTTCGAAGGCATTGTACACCGCTTGTTTCGATTCCGGCGCCACCCTGACCAGCGTAACCACCGTGGCATTGCCCGGCCTTTCTGTAATATAATCATCCAGGTAATGCTCCCGGATCAGGTTCATCGTCTTCCCGTCCACCGGCTGGAAGTCCTTATGTAGCAGCGTGTCAAATCCGTCAAAAGCCGTGGGCCTGAACCCCAGGGCAGCCCCTTCCGTTCTCAGGCTAGCCAGGAGCGCACTCCTTTTATCCGGCGCCGCCGCATGACCAACGCCTCCGCCCGGCTGGCCCGTGGCGCCACCTTGGGCAGCCCCCTCACCCCGCCAATACCGGTTCCACCTTTCAATCTTCACACGCTGCAAAGAATCCGAAATGATAAGGGAGCTCACCCCCGAGTATTTCTTCACCACTCCCTGGCTGCGGAGCTGTTCCACCCGGGTGATCATCCGTTCATTATTTATCAGGGCCTCATTCAGCGTCTTGCCTTCGGAAACCAGGTACACAGACTGCAAAGAGAAGATATTGATCCTTTTCAAATTACTTTCCGCCTGCTTCAGGGCAGGCGACATATAGTTCATGTGGTTCAGGTCCGCTTCAAAACCAACCCGCCCCGCCGTATAGAAAAAGACAATCGTAGCCAGGAAGATCCCGATCACGAGGAACCGGTTGTATTCAGGGCGCATCGCAGCCAGCCGGTCGATCCAGGAGTGTTCAAAGGAGGCTTCCGTTTCCTTTGCATCCAGGCGGGGCAGCAGGTGAGGCAGAAAGATCAGCGAGCAGAGGGAGGCCCCGATCAGGCTGAAAGCGGCAAAGAGGCCCAGGTCCTTGAGCATATCCGATTCCACGAATTCGAGGCAGAGAAATCCTCCGATCGTCGTAAAACTGCCTACCGTCAGGGGCAGGGCCAGGTCCCGGATCACTTCTGGAATATTACGGGTATGCCGGTAATGATTGAAGAGGTGAAGCGAATAATTCACGGCCACTCCCAGGATGATAGAACCGCTGCCCAGGGCAATGACAGAAATGCTGCCCCTGATAAAATAAATAGCGGCCAGGGAAAACAGCAATCCGAAAAGCACAGGCACCAGGATGATAAAGGGGGCCCGCTTCTTTCCGAAATAATAACCAATGAAGACGATCAGGAAGAGCACCGTAATACCTTGGGTGAACAACGTATCCCGCCTGAGTTGCAACGCGTTTCCCACAGACACCGCGACCGCTCCGAAATAGGTAGCGCTGATGGCCGGATGCAGCGTCCCGGCATTGGCCACGCCTGCGTCCTGCCCCGGCCTCCCGATACCGGCGCCCCCCGCCTCCGTCAGGCTATCCGTGATCCGGTCAATCCCTTTCAGCAGGAGGGCGTTTTTAGCCGTATTACTGACCGGGTTGGAGGGCGTGATGAACAGCAACAGGCTCTTGTGATCCCTCGTCATCACATACTCATCGTAGAGCTCAAAATTATCGTCGTACTGGAGTTGCTGCAATTTCTTCAGGCCCAGGAAAGAGATACCCACAGGATCGCGGGCAATCATACTTTTCAGGGCAAGGCCGGTAGGGGAGACGAGCGTCTTATAATCCGACCCCAGGGTTTCCCTGATCTTAGCGGGCGTGATCAGGCTATCAATCGACGCATAATCGCGATCATCCAGGTATACCGGCAGGTGATCGCTGATGGTATTGTAGAGCTCCATCGTGAGCGAGTCGTCAATCCTGTCCGTGACCTTGCTGATATAGGGAGACAGTTCCAGCCTGACCGCCTGCACAAAAGAACCGGCATACGCCACCAGGCTGTCCGGTTGTGCCGGCACCGTAGAGTCCTTGTAAGACACCATCACCACCAGCCGCTCCGTGAACCGGGAATTTTGAAAGACCTGGTTCAGCTTCTCCACTTTTTTGTCCTTGGGAAGGACCCGGGAAATGTCCTCTTCGAACCTTACCCTCGAAGCAAAATAACCCGCCAATAAAAAACTACCAATGAAGAAAAGGAAGAAAACCAGCCGGTGTTTTGCAAAAAACTGGAAGAGTCGAACAAAA
>Ga0302315_10002792_pt1 | contig 16231 bp, 12 predicted proteins | sample III_Palsa_N3_1_FD_200532 | JGI IMG/M metagenome (GOLD analysis project Ga0302315, IMG submission 200532) | Peat permafrost microbial communities from Stordalen Mire near Abisko, Sweden - III_Palsa_N3_1 | ecosystem: Environmental > Terrestrial > Soil > Palsa > Peat permafrost | place: Sweden... | reverse complement strand
ATTAGCCGAAGAAGTAATAGATGTTGTAGAAGCGTTGATAGGCCCCAACATTGGTTTATGGAGCAGCGGCTTTATATGCAAGGAACCGCAGACAGGCAAAAGGACCCCATGGCATGAAGACAGCGCTTATTGGGACGGCCGGTTTAACAGTTTTGATGGCATAGTTACCATTTGGCTGGCCATTGATGAAGCTACAAAAGAAAACGGTTGCATGGGCGTAGTACCCGGCACACACCAAAACGGTTTTTCGGAATACGAGGATATGGGTACCGACCACAAAATATTTAATTTCGAGATAAAGGGCGATACGATAAATGAGGATGATGTAGTGTGGTTTGAACTAAAAAAAGGGACTTATTCGCTGCACGATTCGCGCATTATACACGGCGCAAACGCCAATACCAGCAATACCCGCCGCACCGGCTATACCATGCGTTATTTTAATACCGACCTGGTGCTTAACCGCGACCATCCTAATAATTTGAATAAAAAAATATATCATGCACGCGGCGGGAACCGCGGAGATAACCCGTTAATTTATTTAAAGTAATATATTTGATGAATGGGTAACCGGTTCCTTTTGCGGCAATTTATTGGTGAAGATGATTCGTTTCACATTGCCCGGGTTACCATTCATTCAAAGTATGACCTATCGCTGCATAACCACGATTATGCGGAGATATTCTGGATTGAAAACGGTAACGGCTATCATATTATCAACGGCGAAAAAATACCGCTTAAGCCCGGCAACCTGGTGATGATACGCCCGGATGATGAACATACTTTTACATCGTCCAGTGCAGGGCTTACCATCATGAACCTGGCTTTCCCGGCCGAAACGCTCGATTATTTAAGGGACAGATATTTCGCGGATTATAATTCTTATTTCTGGATAAATACGCCACTGCCCTACCATGTTTTAATAGATATGGCACTCATCAGGCGGATATCACAAAAAGCAGAAAAGACCTGGAAGTATAAGAAATCAACATTTTACCTGGATACCTTATTGCTTTTTATTTTTGGGCTGATAGCGGCGAATAAAGACCTTGAGGTGGATAATCAAATACCGGTTTGGCTGCATAATGCCATACAGGATTACACCACTCCCGAATTATTTAAGCAAGGTGCGAATGGCTTTGCGGCGCTATGCGAAAAAAATATTGACCACGTTAACCGGGTGGTGCGTGCATCGTACGATAAAACGCTTTCGGAACTGATAACCGAACTGCGCATGGCCTTTGCGGCCAAACAGCTTTCCATGACGAATAACCCGATAAAGGTTATCTGTAACGATTGCGGTTTTACAAACCTGGGGCATTTTTATAAAACGTTTAAAGAAGCGTTTAACCAAACGCCTACGGCTTACCGCGAAACCAATCAAACTATTGTATAAAGTCGGTATAACGTAAACAATCTGTATTATACGATAACACAGTGGCGTTATAATGAAGTGCTCATTCGTTACTTTTACAGTTCCAGTTATTAAACCAACATACATTGAAGCATTTTAATCTGAAAGGCGTAACGCTACCGCTATTTTTAATTTTGTTGAATTCAGCGGGTTATTCGCAGCAAAAAAACAATTCATCTATTTATAATAACATCCCCGACCTGGCCAGTGTTTCGGGTGTATGGGTAAATGCAGATACCGTTGATACCGAACCCACAGTACGTAACTTTAGGGCGCAGGGCATTGCAAACCGGGATATGACCTCGCTTAGCTGGTTTGCTTCGGCGCCCTATAGCGGGGGTTACCATACCGGGGTAATCAGGATAAACGGTACAGCGCCGCGCGTTCAGCAAATGCGCTGGCTGCCCTGGGAAGCCTTAAGAAAAGCAAGCATGCCTAATTATAAAATATTTTCATCGGTAAGAATGGTGCCCGATAACGATGCGATAATGTGGCAGGTTGAAATAACCAATAACACGGCAAAGCCACAGCATTATAATATTAAACAGGACCTGATTGGTTTTATAAGCAGGTACGATACGGACACATGGGCATTTCCCTATCCTTACCCTACATTAAAGGGAAAGCATTTTACCCGTGACGATGAAATTGTTAATGTAACCACTAATACGGGCCTTGAACCTAAAGATTTCAAGCTCATTAAATCAACACCGAATGAGCCGGGCATGAAGGGAAATAACAATGCCATTACTTTTCCGGGCGATGATGAGATATTAAACTCAAAAAAGTATAGCGTGATTAAAAGAACCGCAAATGAGCTGCTTATTGCTGATAGTGAAACCAAATGCTTTATAGCATTTGATTTGGTAGATGTGCCCGATAACCTGGCTGCAAAAAACAGCGGCGGAACAGCCGACTGGAGCGTTAACCTGCAACCGGGTGCCATAAAAAAGATACGCTATTTTATGACCTATGGCGCCACCGAACAAGAAGTTAATGAAAAGGTGAACCGATGGAAAAATAGCTTTGATAAAACATTTTCCGGTGTAGAGGACACCTGGAAGCAACGCTGGGCTGCAATGTTCAGGCCGCATAATAATGTTTTTTCGGGGAATTTCCCTGTGCTGCAAACCAATGATAAAGCTGCCAAAAAGGTGTATTACACAGGGCCGCTTACCATGCTTTACCTGTTAAACACCTACCTGCCTTCGCACAAAAGGGTAATACTTACCACCGGCCCCAAATGGGGTGCCTCGGTGGTTTTTTTCTGGGATTCGGCAGAATGGTCATCGATAGAAGCGCTTACCGATCCTGAAATGGTAAAAGACTGGTTGAAAAGCTGGATGAATATCGATTTGGATAAACATTACGGGCAGGATAATTTCGGAGGTGGCGGCATAGGCAACCCTTACCGCGCAAATTACTGGGCTGTATACCAGCTTGCCTATTCGTACCTGACCATAACCGGCGACTATGCTTTTTTAAATGAAACGGTTAACGGCAATAAGATAATAGATATACTGGACGGCTATGCCGAGCATTGGAAAAAAATGCAAATATACGGGCAGCCGGGAAACACCGATGACCTGTATAAGCTGGCCGATGCCGGCGATGATGAATGGAACTTACTGGAATGTGTGCCTACTTATAAGCACATTGTGCCTTCATTTAATGTGGGTTATGTTTGGATGATGCATAAAACAGCCGATTTTTATACAAAATTAGGCAACCATACCAAGGCCGCTTACCTTAACGCCGAAGCCGATACAATGGCCAAAAGGGTGTTAAAATTATATGCAGGTAATGGCGTATGGAACGTGTTATACCCTAACAATAAAAAGATAGAACAGCGCCATGTGCTCGATTTTATATTTTTCGGCAAGTTTATGAGCAGGGAAATTCCGAGAGATACGGTGGCTGCTATGGTTAAATTTGTTGACGATGAATTACTAACCAATACCTGGATGCGGGCACAATCATTACAAGATGTGGCCGCTAAAAACTCCGACAGACCCGATCATGGCCCGCTTGGCGCATTTGATGGTTGGCCACCAGCTACTATGGATGCGCTGACACAATTGGGTTACAGGCAAAAAGCATTTGATTTTTACGACCGTGTTGTCCCGGTTACCAATGAGGCCTGCTGGTCGCAGGCGCATGAGCTTTGGGGCGATAATAAATACAACAAAAATGCGAAAGTGCGTATAGCGGCAAGGGGCTGGTGCAGCCATGAAGCGGTGGATGGTATTGCTTTTTCGCAAGTAATGCTTAAAGATTTTATGGGCTTTTACCCCGATGCTTTTGGCAATGCCCTGCATCCTGCGAAGCAGAAAATTAATTTTACCGGCACGTTGTATAACGTAAAATACAATGGCAAAAATTATAACATCACCTGCACAAACGGCATTGATAAAATGAGCCTGGCTAAATAATATTAATAATGCGAATCAAGGGTTAAAAAAATTGTGTCATTTCGACGAACCAGCCGGGGCTGTGCAGGTGGGGTGAGGAGAAAACTTTTACGATACTGCTGCAAACTGTGCATATTCGAAAAGTTTTCTCCTTGCGCCCCGCTCAATCCCTACGCCTGCTCGTCGAAATGACATAGTTTTTTATTTATTATCTTAACTCTTGATTCGCGTCAATAATCATCATCCTCATCTATCCCCGCCAGGGCATTATAAACGCCCTGTAATTCAGAAAAGGCGTGGTTATCGCGTTTTTCACGGGCGGTTTTCATGCCTTTTTCGTAGGTGGCAATGGCATCATCCTTGCGGTTAAGCGCCTCATATAATTTGCCTAAGTGGTAATAGGTGCCTACATAGCCGGGATGATTGGTTACCAGGTCTTCATAATATTTCAGCGCTTTGGCGGTATCGTTTAGGCGGAGATACTCGGTTGCCAGGGCATATTTTAAAAATTCGTCGTTTGGTTCGTTCTTAAAAAATTCTAATAACTTATCTAATCTGCTTGCCTGCATTTTATGCACCCTCTTTTTAGTTTTTTAATTAAATTTGCAAAAACCTGTACATTGAAGAAACTGTTTTGTATAAGTAATATGCCCAATACCTCCGCAAAAATAACCTTTAACGGTAACAACGCGCAATTTAATAGTAACAGGGTAATTTACATTAACATTTGTGGCGAATAATCAGCTTTGCTATTAAGCCAAATTTGTATATTGCAATAGTAAATTTAAGTACCCCGTGCCCGCCGGCATGCATTGTTGGCAAGGCTTTTGGGCGTTTTTGTATTCAAATAAATTAAGAGAGATAAGCCTCGTAAATAAAAAGGATTTGCTGTGATGGGTAATAATATGAAGAAAATTAAGCTGGACATTGTAGGTTTATCATACAGCCAAACCCAATCGGGTGCCTATGCCTTGGTTTTGGGCGAAATTAGTGGCAGGCGCAGGTTACCTATCATTATCGGCAGTTTTGAGGCGCAGGCCATAGCTATTGAAATTGAGAAGATGACCCCCAGCAGGCCACTCACGCACGATTTGTTTAAGAGTTTCGCTGATGCCTATCACATTAACGTACAGGAAATTATTATTTACAATTTGGTTGACGGTATATTTTACTCGAAACTGATTTGTAGCGACGGCAAAAAAATCATCGAGATTGATGCCCGCACTTCGGACGCCATAGCGGTAGCGGTACGCTTTGACTGCCCTATTTATACGTTCGAGTTTATCCTGTCAACAGCAGGTATTGTAATTGAGGGCAACGATTTTGTTTACCTGGAGAATATTAACGAAACCGCCGAAGAAAAAACTCCCGTTGCCGCAACAAGTAGTGGCTTCACTACTTTAAGTACCGACGAACTTAAAACTAAACTACAGGAGGCCCTATCTGACGAAGCCTACGAAAAGGCCGCCAAAATACGCGACGAGCTAAATAAGCGCAAAGCTTCCTGATAATTCATGGTGTGATTTTACATTAATTTCACTATTTTCCGCTTTTAATTTAACTGATAATTTAAACACGGGTGCCCTATGAATATTAAGTTCCGCTTAATACTGATGAATTTTATACAATTTTTTATCTGGGGTGCCTGGCTGCTCACCATAGGCGCCTATTGGTTTCAAAATAAAGGTTGGTCGGGAGCGCAATTCGGGGCTATTTTTTCTACCATGGGCATTTCGGCCATATTTATGCCCGCCATTATGGGTGTTATTGCTGATAGGTTTATCAATGCCGAAAAACTATATGGCACCCTGCACATATTAGGCGCCGCCGCTTTATTTACTATCCCGCTTATTAACAACCCCGCTACATTTTTTTGGGTAATGCTGGTTAACATGCTGTTTTACATGCCCACATTGTCGCTATCCATAGCTGTTTCCTACTCCATATTAAAAAGCAATAATTATGATGTGGTCAAGGATTTCCCGCCGATAAGAATTTGGGGCACCATAGGTTTTATAGCTGCTTTGTGGGCGGTAAGCCTTACACATAACGAAACCTCGCCTAATCAATTTTACATCGCTTCGGCACTGGCGCTGGCGCTGGGAATTTATTCATTTACCCTACCCAAATGCCCGCCGTTATTAAGCAAGGGCAGCCATAAAACATTTACAACCTCGTTAGGGTTAAATGCCTTTAAATTATTTAAAACACCAAAATTTGCCATCTTTTTCGCATTCTCGATGTTATTGGGCGCAGCATTGCAGCTTACTAATGCCTATGGCGATACTTATATACACGATTTTAAAAACGTACCCGAATACAGGGACTTAATTGCTGTAAAATATCCCGCTATTATCATGTCCATATCGCAGGTATCCGAAACACTTTTTATTTTGGCCATACCTTTCTTCCTGCGCAAATTTGGCATTAAGCACGTTATGTTGTTTAGTATGCTGGCATGGGTATTACGCTTTGGCCTGTTTGCTTTTGGCAACCCGGCAAATGGCTTGTGGATGATTATACTATCATGCATCGTGTACGGCATGGCTTTCGATTTCTTTAACATTTCGGGTTCATTATTTATTGAAACTGAAACATCGCCCGAAATACGCGGCAGCGCGCAGGGTTTGTTTATGATGATGGTAAACGGTTTTGGATCGCTATTTGGCAGCTTTGCCAGCGGCATACTTATCGATAAATACTTTACCCTTGCCAATCATAGCAAAAACTGGCATGGCATATGGCTTTGTTTTGCAGGCTATGCATTGGTAATCGCAATCATATTCCCGTTTGTATTCAGGTATAAGGATAAAACGGTATTAAGTGGTAAATTAGAGCATGCATAAAGTTTAGCCTAAGCAATGAAAAAACATTATCGCCACGAAAACGATTGCCTAAACTGCGGCACCGAACTAAAAGGCAAGTATTGCTATAACTGCGGCCAGGAAAACCTGCAAATAAAGGAAAGCTTCGGCCACATGATGAGCCATGCCATAAGCGATTACTTCCATTTCGACCAAAAATTTTTTCATACCCTGAAGCCTTTGTTTTTTAGTCCGGGTAAATTAACCAACGAGTATTTAATTGGCCACCGCGCGCAATATCTGCACCCGGTAAAAATGTACATTTTTATAAGCCTGGTTTATTTTGTGTTGCTGTTTCAAAGTGGTTTTGAACCCGTAAAAGTTACCACACACCCCGATAAGCATAAAAGCAGAAGAGAAATTGACTCCACCAACAGGGCGTTGGATAGCATTGCTAAAGACCCCAATATACCTTCGTTTGCGAAAGCAGCCATACTTCAAGCTAAAATAGATACCAACAAAACAACTGTTGATACCACATTCATCGGCCCAAAAACAAATGATACCAGTTACGCGCAATATTTAACATCAGAAAGCAAGTTGCCCCCGGCAAAGCGCGACGGCTGGTTTATGCGCTTATATAACAAAAAGGCCTTTGCTTACCGAGCGGAATACGGCCCGATGGCGAAGAAGGTAATTACAGAGGAGTTTGAGCATAACATACCCAAAATGATGTTTTTAATGCTGCCGCTGTGCGCGTTAATATTGATGATTGCCTTTTGGAGCAACAAAAAATATTATGTTGAGCATTTGATATACAGCTTTCACCTCCATTGCTTTATGTTCCTGTTTTTGGCAATAATAATGCTGATAGAGCTGATTTTTCCAGCAAGCAATGTATTGAATGGTATTCTTGATTGGATTGCTACCATAGGCATTATATGGTATATATACCGCTCATTACGGACATTTTATAACCGAAGCCGCTGGCGTACCGTTTCAAAAATGATTGGTGCGTCAATTATGTACCTGTTTATATTTACATTTTGCCTTGTACTGGTGTTTGTTATTACCGCCCTTATGGCATAATCAGTTGCCAAAGGCATCTAAAGCAATGGTAGGTTTGCCTGTGTTATCAAAAGCACCCAGTCCGTAGCTATCCCAGTTATAAGCTTCAGGTTCCCAGTAAAAAACGCCAAGCCCCTGGTTGTTGGGTATAGCATTTACTTTGGTGATGATATCAGTTAAAAAGCTGCGCGTAGTTGTTGGTTCATCGGCTTCCATACCCACTTCTACCACCATTGCCGGCGTACCGTAGCGCGAGTTCATATCCTTTATGTTGGCCTGGCACTGGCTATCCAAAGTAGTATAATTTGAAGTGGATGGATACAACGACATGCCAATGATATCCCATTTAGCGCCGTTGGCTTTTAAACCGTCAAACATCCATTCAAAATGGCTGTTATCAAAGCCGTTTGCCAGGTGTACAATTACTTTTGTGGTGCTGCTTACCTCCTTTACCGCGTTATAACCGCTTAGCTCCAAAGCGGCGAAGTTGGCCATGTTTGTTGATGCCCGGCCATCTTCCCAAAGCATACCATCGTCGGTTTCATTGCCTATCTGTACCCAATCCGGGGTAATGCCGTTTTGTTTCAGGGTATCCATCACCCCTACTGTATAATCGTGCAGTTTGGTTACCAGATTTGCAAAGCTGAGGTTTACCCAGGCGGCGGGTTTGGTTTGATGGGCAGGATCGGCCCAAACATCACTGTAATGAAAATCTATCATAATACGCATGCCGGCGTTTTTAGCCCTTAATGCTTTGGCCACCAAATCGGTAGTGTTGCACCAGCCATCCGATGGGTTTACCCATGCCCTTAATCGTATTGAATTAAATCCAAGGCCTTTCATCAAGGCGAAAAGGTCCATTTGCTGGCCGTTGTTATTATAAAATTTAACGCCCGATGCTTCCATCTGGGTAATCCAGCTAATATCGGCGCCCTTGGCAAATGTGCCCGAAACAACAGGAGGTTTGTATGAATTAGCAGGAGTTGGATTACTGCTTTTTTTAGAAGAACAGGCTGCAAATATGCAAACCAAAACACTGCCTACCCATATCACTTTCCGCATGTAAATCCCGTGGTTTATAATAATTTGAGCCGAAATTTACCGATTAAGTTTTAAGCACTAAAATTTACATCGAAAATAGCTGGTAAGCCAGCGTTAAATTAAACAAGTTAATGCGCGTGTGCTGGGTATCAACATTCCCGTAAGCAATTTTGTTAAGGCCGGCTTCATAGCGTAAGTCAATCGACAATTTTTGGATATCTAAACCGCCGCCAAACTGCCAGGCATAATTTTGATCGCTGTAATTAAGCCTTACCGCAGCCGATGCCGCATCGCCAAAATTTTGCTGCCGGTTAATGGCGAAGGAAATAACCGGGCCTGTGTAAAACCTGGCGCCAAAGCCAAAAGCGCCCATTTTTGTACCTAATAACAGTGGCAGGTCCACACTGGTAAATTGTGCCTTGTTAGTATAAGTACTGTTGCCCTCGGTATACGTTACATTAACATCTTTGTTGGCAACATACAATTCGGGCTGAAAATTAAAACCTAAAGCACCGAACCTGGCCCATATGCCGCCAAGATATCCGGCCTTATCACTATTATTATAAGCGCCGCTTGCCGGAAATGATGAAAGGTTAGCGCCTGCTTTAATACCGAACTGAAAATCGGGCAAAATTTGCGCCGATGCCGCACCGGTAAACAATAAACCAATAGCAATAAATAGTATAACTTTTTTCATTTGTAGGTGATTTTATGTAATAACGGCAAACCAAGGGCAACAGATGTTTTAATACCCGATTATTTTTTTTGGAGAGAGGAAAATTTAATTGGGAAACCCGGCCTGCAGGGTTGAACGATGCAAGCCGGGTAACTGGCAATCAAGTTTTAAGGACTAAAATTTAATTGCAGCCAGACGGTAAGCCAGTGTCAGGTTAAGAATATTGACCCTGGTGTGTGCACTATCTTCACTGCCATAAAATATTTTATCCAGCCCTGCTTCATATCTCAAGTCAACAGTTAAGTTTTGCATATCTATCGCTACCCCATATTGCCACGCATAATTTTGGTTCTTATAATTCAGCTTTACGTCGGATGATGTTCCAAAATTCTGGTTAGAATTAACAGTAAAAGACAAATCCGGCCCTGTATAAAATCTAACGGTGAAAGTTTCGGCATCCATTCCTGTACCCACAAGCAGGGGTATATCTATACTGTTAAACCTGGCACTGTTAAAAACAGCCCTGGAACCAGTGCCATAGGTTACATTAACAGCTTTGGATGTATAATAAGCTTCCGGCTCAAAATTAAAAAGCGTCTCACCGAAACGTGCCCAAACACCGCCAAGATATCCAAATTCTATTTTGTTTTTATAGTCGTCATCGTCGGAAAAGTTTGAAATATTGCCCCCCCCTTTAATCCCAAACTGAAAATTTGGTGAATTTTGAGCCTTTGCGGCACCGGTAAACAATAAACCAACGGCTACTAATAGTATAATTTTTTTCATTTTTAAGGGGATTTACATAAATAACGGGTCACTGCAGACAACAGATGTTTTACTACCCGATTATTTTTTTTGCAGAGAGGAAAATTTAATTGGGAAACCCGGCTTGCATGGTAAACCAATGCAGGCCGGGTAACTGATAATCTGCGATAAATTTATAAATTTTATTTATTCTGCAATAAAAATTAAAAAGATAATTTACCCTGGTAGTAATCAAGCACCTTGCTGTATATGAAATAATCGTACCGGGCGCTAATGAGGCCCAGGTTGGCGGCATCCATATTGTTTTTTGAGGTGATATAATCAACAGAAGTTAATACGCCGGCCTCGTACCTTATTTTAGATATGCGGAAACTTTCGGAATAGGCTTTTGATTCGTCTTCCAGCGCCTGGTACCTGTTGTAAGCCGATATCATGTTATAATAAGCCTGCTCAACATTTTGCCTTAGCTGTATTTTGGTATTGTCTTCAACGTACTGATCGTTCAGTAAATCAAGCTTGGCCAGCGATATGGCGTTCTTTTTTACGTGGTTGGTAAAAATGGGGATATTTAAGCCCAACTGCACATAGGTACCGTAGTTATTCCTAAACTGGTAGGAATAATTAGCAGGATCTGAGTTAGAGTAATTGGTTTGTATGCCATACCCCACCGCTAACGATGGCAACAATAACCCTTTATAATATTTCACCTCTTTTTCGGCGCTTTGGCGCATCAGGGTGGCTGCTTTTACATCGGCTAATTGCTGTAGCGCGGTATTGTATACATCTTCGGCTTTCAGGTCTTTATTACCCTGTAAATCATCGGCATTAAGCGGCTGTAGTTGTGCATTTCTGTTATAGGGAATATTCATTACCTGGAACAGGTTAAGCATGGCTGAATTTAGCGAGTTTTGCGCGGTAACTACGTTAACATTTGCCGCTTGTAACGATCCGCGTAGATCGTAAACATCCGATGCGGCTTTGTTATCACCTTCCTTCTCCAATAACTCCGACCTGTCCGAACCTTCTTTGGCAACGGCGAAGGCGCTTTTGCTCTGGTCTAATATCGCCTGGGCATCAAGCACTTCAAGGTAGCTGGTAATTACATTTATGGTAACAATATCCTTTGCCGCCTGGAAAGCCATTTTACCAGATTGATAAGCCAGCGAAGCTTGTTTAATAGCATTTTGATAGGCAAGGCCGCTAAATATGGTTACGCTGCCCTGTAAATCGTAATTATCATAAGTTACGGATTGATTTACATAGGTATTGGTTACCGGGTTAACCGTACGGCCGGTAGTATAATCACGGTCGATGCCGCCACCGATGGTTGGTATAAGGTTATCTTTAGCCTGCACAAGGCCAATGCGGGCACGCTCGGCGCTAACGGCATCCTGCTGCACGGTAAGGTTATTTTTTACAGCGATATTAAGGCATTGCTGCAGGGTAATAATGGTGTCCTGCGCCTGTGCTGCGGTGCCGCCGGCAATTAAAAGTACGATAATTATATATTTACGAAATGACATTGTTTTTGCTTAATTGTATTTACTCAGAATTTTTTAGATGATTCTACTTTACCGTCTAAAAGATTAATGATGCGGGTACCGTACTCGGCATTTTTTTCGGAGTGCGTTACCTGTATAATGGTTACGCCATCCTCCTTATTTAATTTGCTGAAAAGTTGCATAATTTCTTCGCCCTGTTTAGAGTTCAAGTTGCCGGTTGGCTCATCGGCCAGTAACAATTTGGGTTTGGTTATTAAAGCGCGGGCAATACCCACCAACTGCTGCTGCCCGCCTGATAGTTGCGCCGGGAACAAATCCTTTTTACCTACAATCTGGAAACGGTCCAGCATATCGGCTACCATAGCTTTGCGTTCGGCACCTTTAAAATCCTGGTAAATGAGCGGGGTTTCAATGTTTTCGTAAACGGTAAGCTCATCAATTAAATGGTAAGCCTGGAAAACAAAGCCTATGTATTTTTTATACAATGCCGACCGTTGTTTTTCTTTAAGCTGATGAACTGTTTCACCTGCAAAATAATGGTAGCCTTCGGATGGTTCATCCAGCATACCGATAATATTTAACAGGGTTGATTTACCCGAACCCGATGGCCCCATTATCGAAATAAATTCGCCTTCATCAATCTCGAGGCTAATATCGTTAATTACAAAATTTTTAGTCCCACCGGTTTGGTAGTATTTTGAAACATGCTGTAGTGATAACATTTGTTTATTTACTGAATTATTGATTGAGTGATTTAGTGATTAGGTATCAATAGCGTACCAAAGTTATAAGTATTTGACTATCAAAACAATAATAGCAAAACTTTAGCAAAAAACTGTTCGCTTATGTAACATGGAGCGTTCGGTTATGATACACATTTAGTTCATTAGTTCACTGGTTCATTAGTTCATTGGTAAATATTGGAGAAAGCCTGATGCTTTAATGCGCTAACAGGATAAATGAACTAATGAACTTACTCCGACCTCAAACTCTCCACCGGATTAGCAATTGCTGCTTTAACCGATTGAAAACTTACCGTTATAAAAGCTATCAGTAAGGCTAAAACCCCCGTTAGGGCAAACACCCACCATTGTATGCTGATGCGGTAGGCAAAGTCCTGCAGCCATTTGTTCATGGCGTACCATGCTATGGGCGATGCTATACATATAGCCACCATTACCAACCCCAAATAATCTTTGGAAATAAGGGTGATGATGTTGCTGATGCTCGCACCTAATACCTTGCGGATGCCTATTTCTTTAACCCGCTGCTCAGCAGTAAAACTCACCAGGCCAAACAGGCCAAGACAAGCTAAAAATATAATCAGCATACTAAAGCAGGTAAATAGCTGCTGTAATTTGTATTCGGCTTTATACTGTGCGTCAACCTCATCGCTTATCCAGTGATATTGGAAGGTCTTATCAGGGTAAAATGCTTTGTATTGTTTGTTTATAGCGGTTAAAACCTGCTTTTCAGTCCCTGGCTTAATCCTAACCAGCATATTGCCATATTTAGGGTTGCTGATGGCTTCAATAATGGTAGGCTGCAATTTATCGTGCAACGATTGGCTGTTAAAATCCTCTACCACGCCAACCGGGAGGCCTGAAATTTTGTTAATGGGAGTGTTCATCTTCATGCCCAGCAAAGCAGCTGTATAGCCGGTTGCTAATACTGAACGTTGCTTCATCATTGCTACTGTGGCAGCGCTGGTGCCTCCCATTGATGAATCGCTATTCATGGTATCAACCGCAAATTGCTGACTAAATAAACGGCCGGTTTTTACTTTAAAGCCCATGGTTGCCGGCAAATCAACATCGCCAACAATACAATACACGTTAACCTTCCCTTTTTGCCCCGGTACCGGAACTTCTGACGACCAGGTGCCCAAACCTTCGGTGGGCGCCCAATTAGCAATACTTGCATTATCAACACCCGGTATTTGTTTTACGGCTTGCTTAAAAGCAGTACCGCTTGGGCCAAACATGGTGAAGTTGATATTCAGCAGGTTGTTTTTGTTATAGCCTAAATCTTTATGGCTAATAAAATCCAGCTGATTATGCACTACCAGCGTAACCATGATAATGGCAACTGATATTACAAACTGCCCAACTACCAGCCCTTTTTTCAGCAGGTTTAACTGCACATCGGATGTTAGCTTGTTACGCAAAATAATAATGGGCTTTGGGCGCGATAAAAACCAGGCCGGGTATAAGCCGGTAAGCAAGCTCACCACAAAAACGCCGCAAATGGCGATGATTAAAAAGCCGCTGTTATATAAATTTAACACCAGCGGATGGTCTAAATACGTTTCTACCGGTTTGAGGAATAAAGGGTAAAGTACAATAGCAAGGAGAAAAGAAAGCACGAAAAATATAAGCGATTCGGACAAAAAGCGTACGATGAGCTGTAACTTTGCCGCGCCTAAAACCTTGCGGATACCGGTTTCCTTAGATCGGTTAAATACCCTTGATATAGTTAGGTTGATAAAGTTTATACAGGCGATAATTAGCAGTAATGCCGCTACTCCTGCAAATACATACACTGTGGTAATACTGCCATGTACCTGCTGCACACCGTTAAAATTTGAGCGTAAATAAACATCTTTTATGTTTTGCAACTGAAAGGAATAATCGCCCATTTGGCCTTTGGTTTCTGTTTTATACCAATTGTCTAACTTGTCGGTAAACGCTGCTGATGAGGTACCATGTTTTAGCAAAATATATTGCGGCAAAAATGTATAACCTTCGCCCTTTTTCGGCATCCCATTATAACTGTTGCTGTATTCCACAATGGTTATATAATCGGCACGCAGGTGGGTATTTTGCGGGATGTTATCAATAACCCCGGTAATTAAATAAGGTTGCGGGGCGCCATAATTGGGCTGATTATAAATAATTTTTCCTATTGGGTTTTGATTTGCGAAATATTGCTGTTGGATTTTTTTGGTAATAACCAGGTTATTGTAACCCTTAACAAATTTTTGAGGTGCACCTTCAATCACCTTAAAATCGAGTACGTTCCATACAGATGCTTCGGCTGAAAGATTTCGGAATGATATACCTGTCTTATTATTATTCAGCTGCAGCTTATCATCACTTACATACATGCGACAATAATTATCAACCTCGGGTAAATCCTTTTTAACAGATGGCCCCAGGCCGGAAAAAGTAACGGGCATAGGCTCATCGCCTTTTACATCATTATTTTTTGATAGTACACGGTAAATATCATCAGCCTTAGACCATTGATGATCGTACGACAGCTCATCAAACACAACCGTAGCCACAATTAAACAGGCGGTTAAGCCTATGCTGAGGCCAACGATATTAATAATGGAGTAAGCCTTATGTTTCCACAAACTGCGCCGGGCTATTTTAAAATAATTCTTTATCATGGTTAATTGTCATTAGTCATTATGTCATTTCGCTTTGCTGTCAACCTATTCCGACCTCAAACTCTCCACCGGGTTGGCCAGCGCGGCTTTTATGGATTGATAGCTTACTGTTATAAAGGCTATGATTATTGCCGATAGCGCCGCCAGAACAAATACCCACCATGCTATGCCAATACGATAGGCAAAGTTTTGCAGGTACTTATCCATCATGAGCCAGGCGATAGGCGTACCGATAATTACCGCTATGAGCACCAGCTTTATAAAATCGACCGATATTAGGGTGGTGATATTGATGATAGATGCCCCTAATACTTTGCGTATGCCTATTTCTTTGGTGCGTTGTATAGTTAACAATGATATCAACCCCAGCAAGCCCAGGCAGCTGATAGCTATAGCTATGATAGCGCTGGAGCGGATCAATTTGTTTAGCAAATCTTCCTTTTGGTAAAAATCGGCTATTTGTTCATCCAAAAAATGGTATTCGAACACATTTTGCGGATAAACGGATTGCCAGGCACTTTTTATGGTGGCGATGGTTGCTGCGGTATTATTGGTATTAAGTTTTACCCCCATATTTTGATACCTTGCCCTAAATGTGCTGATATATTCAGGTTCGACGGCGGTGTAAAGAGATTTGGAATGAAAATCTTTAATTACCCCTACTATGGTGCCGGGGTTATTGGTTAAATCGCCGGCTATAAAGCGGTGACCGATAATTTGCTCAGGATTGTTTACACCTAATTTTTTAACCATTAACTCGTTTACCAGGTACTCTTTGGCGGTATCATTTTCGGCTAAGTTACGGCCGGCTACCAGCTTTATACCAAACGTGCTTATAAACCCGGCATCGCCTACTTTTTCATAGCCGGGAAATTTTTCCCAGGTACGGTTATCGTATTGTATGGAGCCGCCATTTTCCAGTACAGATGAAGGCGCGTTATAGCAAAACGATACATCCTTAATGCCCGGGTAGGCTAAAAGGCGGTTGCGCAGTTCGTCGGTTTTGCTTTTGGCATTATCGGGCACGGGCAGCATAATTACAGTATTTTTATTAAAGCCAAGATCGGTGGTTTTCAAAAAATTTACCTGCATGGTAATTAATACCGCGCTGATGATAAATACCTGCGCGATAACATTTTGAAAAACAATTAAGCCC
>Ga0302315_10002789_pt1 | contig 16238 bp, 14 predicted proteins | sample III_Palsa_N3_1_FD_200532 | JGI IMG/M metagenome (GOLD analysis project Ga0302315, IMG submission 200532) | Peat permafrost microbial communities from Stordalen Mire near Abisko, Sweden - III_Palsa_N3_1 | ecosystem: Environmental > Terrestrial > Soil > Palsa > Peat permafrost | place: Sweden... | reverse complement strand
TCATTGCAGGGATTGCCTGTCTTAACTGGATATTGTTTAAGGGGTGGAGGGATATGGATTATAACCTGGTGGCCATCACTGGCATGCTATTTTGGGCCTTATGTTTTTTGGGCGTTCATCAGGTGCGATTGTTTACCGAAAAGACAGACACCGAATTATTGCACCGCACCCTATTGGTATTTTTTCTGCTCAATGCGCTCATCTCCGTGGCGCAGGTGGCGCATATTATATGGGAGACAAAAGCGCTGAATCCATACCTTTACCAGGGGGATTTTCAGAGGTATTTTATCTCCACGGGAGACTATATAAAAGGACTCAGTTTTGACACGTCTACGACCAATGCTTTGATCAATGCCTTTGGAGTAGTCTATTTCCTGGCCAGGAAACAAGGTTGGATGCTGGTTTGCTGTATGGCTTGCCTGCTGGCTACGGGCAGTAATTTTACCAATCTCCTTTTGCTGGCCGTGTTCGGGTATTTATTTATATTTGATTCTGATAAAGAACAAAAGGGGGGAATCATTCTTTGCTTACTGATGGGCGTTATTTTTTTGGGAAAAGTTTCGCCCCAAAATAATCATTATACGGAAGAGACATTCGCCAGCCGGGTTCATAGGACGGCTCCGGGGGCGGTGTCCCCGATAGCGGCAGACCAGGGGGAAGCAAAGAAGGCGGCATTCGCCCAGTCTTACCTGGACAGCCTCAGTAATGAAAGGGTGAAACTGCATCCGCCCGAAGCCAGGACGCAGGTTCCTGTCGTCGCACCCCGCGTAATACCCGTGGAAGACATCAATTCCGCTCCTTATCAGCGCAGGTCAGATACCAACACTATTCAGCGTAAACTGTTGCAGTTTATTGAAACGAATAGAGAGGCGTTACCTCTGGCCTCACAACCGGAGGCGCCCGATGAGGCGCGTCCCTTGGGAAAAGGATTGGCTTTCAGCCAGATCTTTTCCTTCCTGGGAGAACACCCTGCTAAGATATTAACAGGTGACGGGATGGGTAATTTTTCGTCAAAGCTGGCTTTCAGAACGACGGGCCTGGACATCGCGGGCGGCTATCCTTCGCGGTATGCTTACATCAGCCCGGATTTCCTGGGTCATCACCTGGACATTTATCTGGCCTACTTTTCACGACCCAAACAATGGCATTCCCTGACGAACAGTCCCGATTCTGTGTATGGGCAGTTGCTGGGAGAATATGGGGTTTTAGGGCTGGCGGCATTCGTGCTCCTCTATATCGGTTTCTTTGGTAAACGGCTCAAAAAGCATGGCTATAGTATTCCTTTATTGCTGCTCCTGACAGGGTCATTTTGGATGGGGTATTGGTTCGAGCAACTATCCGTTGTCCTGCTCTTTGAAGCGATGATATTCATCGATTGTAAAACGGTCCTTAAACCTGCAATATCTTGATGACTCCGGCAAAGCTCACGGTTCTGATGCCCGCTTATAATGCGGAGCGCTATATTGCCCTCGCAATAGAGTCCGTCCTCACTCAGACCTTTACAGAATTCCAATTGCTGATTGTGGATGATGGGTCTACGGATGGGACTAGTGCGGTGATCAGGTCCTTTAATGACCGGCGGATCACACTCATCGGACAGGAGAATCAAGGCGTCGCCAAGGCATTGAATACCGGTCTGCAGGCAGCCCGGGCAGATTTGATCGTGCGATTCGACGCTGATGACATCTGTTACCCGGAGAGGCTGGACATCCAGTATCGATTCATGATAGATCATCCTGAATACGTACTCGCAGGCTCCATGGTGGACTATACGGATATGGAAGGGCGATATGTCTTTACACACAGGCCTGTGGCCCTCACGGACGAAACCATTCGTCAGTTGCCGTACAGCATTTGCCCTTTTATACATTCCAGTGTGATCTATCGCAAAATGCCGGTATTATCGCTGGGGGGATATAACATCCACGCCCATGGATTTGAGGACCACTTGTTATGGCATTCCCTGGTGAAGGCGGGTAAGTTGTGTAACCTTGCCCAGGTTTTGATGATGGTCCGGTTTAACCCGGGATCCGTGACGATGGATGAAACCTGCCGCTCCGGGACATTCCTTTCCATAAAATATGCCGCCTTGCAAAAGGGATACATCGACGAAGCCGAAGGAGATCAATTGATGGGAATTATCAGGAGGGAGGATAGCGGCAAGGCAAAGGAGAGTGCCTACCACGTACTACTGGCAAAAAAATACCTGTGGAATAATTCCCAGCCTTTGAAGGCAAGGGCGCATGCCAGGCAGGTGGTGGAAGGAAGGTACTATACGCGCAAAGGATATTATTTGCTTTTACTGTCCTATTTGCCGGGGAATTTATTGGTCAGATTATATAGAATGTTTAATGCTTCCAGGATATGAAGGATAAAAGGACGAAGATATTTGTAGACGCGCATATCCTGGATAAGGGATATCATGGGACCCACACGTTTGTGCGGGAACTGTACACGGAATTGCTCGAAGGTTATCCTGACCTGGATATCTATTTCGGAACGTATGATACCGCACTGGTTCAGTCCATCTTTCCCCAGGTAGAGGCCTCGCACCTGCTCCCTTATAAAAAGAGAAGGCCGGTCGTACTGAGGTTTTTATTAGACATACCTGCGTATATCCGCCAATACAAATTTGATTTTGCACACTATCAATACCTGAGCGTACAGTGGCCGAATTCCTGTATCTCCATCGTGACGCTGCACGACGTATTATACAATGATTACCCGGATGATTTCCCCTTTGCCTACCGGATGATACGGAAGACCTTGTTTGGGAACAGCATCCGGAGGGCCGGGATCAAAACGACGGTCTCCGGCTATTCAAAGGATAGGATATCCCTGCACTACCGGATACCGGGAAAGGATATCCATATCATTCCGAATGCGGTGGCGATCGGCGCCGAATGCTCCCCCTTATCCAGGGAGGCTGCGGTGGACCATATCAGTGAAAAGTACGGGATCGAAAACTTCCTCCTGTATGTATCGAGGATTGAGCCCCGGAAAAATCACCTCCTGTTGCTGGAAACCTACTTTTCCCTGGAATTGTACAAAGAAGGCATTCCCATTGTATTTATAGGAATGGAATCTATACGCATACCGGGCATGGATAAATTGCTCCGGAGCCTTACCCCTGAACAGCGGATGGCCTTTCATTGGTTCCGTCAGGTAAGCCCGGAGGACCTGGCCGCTTTTTATACGGCCTGCCGCCTGTTTGTATACCCGTCCAGGGCGGAAGGATTTGGCATCCCCCCACTGGAGGCCGCCATGTACAAGGCCCCGGTCTTGTGTTCCCGGCAAACAGCCATGGAGAGCTATCATTTCTTTGATCCTTACACCTTTGATTCTTCCAGTGGACCTGAATTATCGGCGAAGCTCCTGGAAATGATCCGGAAACCCCCGGATACGGACTTCCTCAATAGCGTGTCAGAAAAGGTGATGCGATTGTATTCGCGCGAGAACTGCGCACAGGCTTTTTATTCCCTCATCAGGAAAAAAGAACAGGTATGGGACTGAACATCGGCATAGTGGGAACCAGGGGCATCCCTAATTATTACGGGGGATTTGAGCAGGTCGCTTCTTACCTGTCCGCCCAATTGGTGGATAGAGGGAACGCTGTAACGGTGTACAGCCCGCACAACCATCCTTATCGGGAAGATACCTGGAAGGGGGTCCGCATCATCCGTTGTTATGATCCACCGCTGGGAACGGCGGGGCAATTCGTGTATGACTTGATTTGCCTGCTGGACGCGCGGAAAAGGAACTTTGACGTGCTCCTCTTGTTAGGATACACCAGCAGTTCGGTCTGGGGCCGGTGGTATCCCAAGGGGCCGGTGATCATCAATAATATGGATGGACTTGAATGGAAGAGGAGCAAATATTCCCTTCCCGTCCGCTCTTTCCTGAAATATGCAGAACGGTTGGCTGTGCGCTTTAGTGACTATTATATCGCCGACTCTACGGCCATCAGGGATTACCTGCAGTGGCAGTATGGCATAGAGAGTACCTATATACCTTATGGGGCAGAGATAATATCGGAAGAAGATAATAAGATATTGAAAACATGGGGGCTTTCCCGGGACCAATACTATATGATCGTGGCCCGAATGGAGCCGGAGAATAATATTGAAATGGTGATAGAAGGATTTTTGCTCAGTGGGACCGGGAAAAAAATGTTGGTCGTCGGGGACACGGGTAACGAATACGGTAAACATTTACAGGAGCGTTTTGCGGGTCAGGCCCACGTTGTCTTTACCGGGCCTATCTTTGACCGGGTGGGTTTACATACCCTTAAAACCTGTGCAAGCCTTTATTTTCACGGACACAGCGTAGGGGGGACCAACCCCTCATTGCTGGAGGCCATGGCTTCCAGGGCGCTCATCGCCGCCCACAATAACCCATTCAACAAGGCCATCCTGGGCAAGGACGCTTTGTATTTCACGACCAAGGAAGGCGTCTCCGGGTTGTTGCTACGGGATATCCAGGCAGGGCAGGACGCCGCTATGGTACGCCGCAATTTCGAAAAGATCAGCTCCCACTATAATTGGGAAATGGTCGCCGATGAATACGAACAATTCATGTATGAATGTTATGCTGAAAAACGTCAGCTACTATCTTATCCTGCTTTTCCTGGTTTGTCTACCGCTAGACCGGTTTTACAGTGAATGTATCCTGATCGGTCTGACCGTGCATACAGTGATCATTAGCAAGAAAGAAGAGTGGCGGAAATTATTGGATAAAAGGGTGCTGGCCCTGCAGGCGATCTTCGCGGTTACCCTGCTGGCCACTACGTATACGCATTTCAGGGACGAGGCGTTCACGGATTGGGTGCAACAGCTCCCCCTTTTCTTATGCCCCTGGCTGGCCATCGTACTGCAACCGGTGTTGCAATCCCGGAAGGATCAGTTGCTGACTGCATTTGCCCTTTCCAACACCGCAGTGATCCTGTATTTGTTTTGGAATGCAGCGAGGACCATCCTCTATTTTCACCTGCCCATGACGGCGTTGTTTTCGGAGACCTTCGTCAATCAGCACTTTTCAGAGCCCCTTGATCTGCATGCCACCTACTTGTCCCTCTATGTCTGCCTGTCCCTGGTCTATTGTGTCACGCGGGGCTGGGAGCAACGTAATGCCGCTTTTTTTTCCATGGCGGCCATCCTTCTGGCGGGACTGGTGCAACTCAGTTCCAAATCGGCGTGGATGGGGCTGGTTATCATTTTGCTGGTGGGCGTGCCCCTTTTATTATTCCCGGCCCGCCGTAGGATAGCAGCGATGGGGCTGGCCCTTTCAATGACGGTCGTACTGGCCTCCGCCGTCCTCCTGTTGCAGGCCTCGGCATTCCACAAACGGATGGTGACCGATTTTAAGAAGGATATGATCGCGAATAAGGCAACGGATCCCTGGAACCAGCCCAGGATGGTACGCTGGGAAGTCGCCTGGGACCTGATCAAGGCCCGGCCCGTGCTGGGCTACGGAAGCGGTTCTGAAATGACTGTGCTGAAAGACGCCTATTTCAATGAAAAGCTATATGGCCCCTACCTGTATGCATTGAATACCCATAATCAATTCCTGCGTTGCTGGCTGACCACCGGATTGCTGGGTTTAACGGCCTACATGTTCATGCTGGGGCTAGGTTTTGCCGCAGCATGGAAACAAAAGGACCTGGTATGGATGACCTTTCTGGTACTGGTGACGGTCACTTCTTTTGCGGAGAACATCCTGGACGTACAAAAGGGCATTTTTTATTTCAGTTTCTTCTTTGCCTTTTTCTTTTTTTCCAACAAACCCTCTTCTTTGACCCATGGACAGTAAAACGGACATATTATCCACCATCGCCTATTTTGACCTGTTTCATTATCCCGTCATGGAGAAGGAAATTTATTTCTTTCTCCCGCACCCGGTGTCTCCCGCTTTGTTTGAAAGTGCCTTAGAGGAATTGGTGGCCGAAGAATTGATTTTTGCCTTTGAAGGATATTATACCATCCGCAACGATAAGGGGCTGGTGCAAAGGCGCAAGAAAGGGAATCACCTCGCTGCCGAAATGCTCGGTACCGCCCGAAAGGTGGCTGCATTATTGGTGCGTTTCCCCTTTGTCAGGGGAGTGGGTATCTCCGGATCTCTTTCCAAACACTACGCTGACGAAGGATCCGATATAGACCTGTTTATCATAACGGCCAGGAACAGGCTGTGGATTGCACGGACCATTTTGCATATGGTGAAGAAGTTGAGTTTCCTTATCCACCGGGAGCATTGGTTTTGCATGAATTATTTTGTAGATGAGGAGGCCCTTGAAATACCTGAAAAGAATATCTATACAGCCATTGAGATCGTCACCCTTATCCCCATGCAGGGGATCCAGGCATTTTCTGACTTTGAGTCAGCGAATGCCTGGACGGAGGGGATGCTCCCCAATAGTTACGGGAGGTTGATTTTATCCGGCAATGAAAGGACCTCCATTCTTAAAAGAGTTGCAGAGAAGTTGTTGGCGGGGGTTTCCGGAATGCGGCTGGAGGACTGGTTAATGAGACTCACAGCCGAACGCTGGCTAAAGATGACAGAGAGTGGGAAAAAGAACAACAGGGGCGTCATTATGAGCCTGGAGGCCAAATCCCATAGTGCCAGGCCTGCTCCGGGAGATTACCAGGAGGGATTGCTGCAGGCGTATGAACAAAAGGTTACCGAGGTATTGGGAAAATTGAGGCAGCCCTTTTAAGCCTTCTTCCGAAGGGAAATGATATAATAATCTCCTACGTATTTCCAGGGCCAGCTTCTTCTGTACCTGTCTTCCGCCTTTTTCAGAAAGGTATAGGCCGAAGGATGTTTTTCCGCAAATCCTTCCATGTAGGAGGGAGGCACGAGGCTGCACAACCCTTCCAGGTCCAGCAATTCGAATGCCTGCCCCAAGGCATTAATGGCGGTTGACGGAGCGTAATACCAGCACCTGAAACGCTGCCCTTCCACCCTGGCGGTCCTTCCATTTTTGCTGAACCAGCGTCGGGTCGCTGTTTTAAATTTCCCTTTTCCCGCGAGCAGGGACTCCCACAGGCAGAACGGAGGTAGTAGGACCAGGGTGAGCGTGCCTCCGGGTTTCAGCAACGGAACTAAAGAGTGGAGGACATCCGGTAGTTGTGAGGAGCAATTGAGGCCGGCAAAATTAGAAAAGATCATATCATAAGGTCCTCTGTGCCGTAGTTCCGAAAGGGCGGTGAAAGAACACAATTCAGAACTGATCATATTCTGGAGGTCTCTTGCCTGCACCTTTTTCTGTAGTTGATCCAGCATGCCGGTGGACAGGTCGGTGGCATGCACCCGATGTCCCTGTCCGGCAAAGAATATGGCGTCTTCCCCCGTCCCGCTGTTCAATTCCAGTATGGAACTGCCGGGAGACAGGAATTGGGATGCATGATTCCGCACCCGTTCTCTTTTATAATGTACGATCGTATTCCCCGCATAGATCTCGTCGAATACAGCGGATTGTTTTGAGAAGGCTGATTCGGCGAGGAGTTCATCAAATGAAGTGGATTGCATGGCTAGACAGGTTGTTCGAGTTGGTGTAATTTTATTTTAGCCAGGTGGGCTGCCGGTAAATAATAACAGAAGAGGGCTACCTTCTTCAGTATACCAATCGTCGCCTTAGTGGGGTGGCGCCAAAAGGAATGCAGGTAGTCCAGGGCCATGTGCTGCCGGTGGGTCTTGTGTACATACCGGTGCAATTGCTTGTAATACGCTGGCGGATAGGTATTGCCGAACATAAGGGCCAGTTCATCCGAATCGGTCCAATTGGATTTGGGTCCCAGCGAGGCCTTTACATTTTCGTAAAAACGGGTGCCGGGCAATGGATAAGAAACCGAAATGCCAATATCATGAGGCAATAGTTCCCGGATCATTAAAATGGTCAGGTCAATATCCGTTTTCGTCTCACCGGGGTAGCCAAACTGTATAAAGAAGCAGGCTTTAATGCCGTTTTCCTTGAGCAGGCGGGTGGCCTGGCCGATCTGTTCTACGGTGGTGCCCTTTTCCATGGCGTCCAGTATTTTTTGAGAGCCGCTTTCCGCCCCCATCCATACGCTCTCGCAGCCGGCCCTGGCCAGGTCACGGATATTGTTTTCCTCCAGCAAAAGGTCGGCCCTGGATTGGATCTTGAAGGTGAATGATAATCCTTCCCTGGCGACCGCCTCTGCGAAATCATGCACCCAACCCGGTTTCAGTCCGAATATGTCGTCGCAGAACCAAAGATGGTCAAAATGATATTGCTCCTGGAGTTGTTTTAGTTCGCGCACCACATGCGCCACGGAGCGCGCGGTATACCGGTTCCCGTAGATGGGTTTTGCACACCAGTTGCAGTGGAACGGGCAGCCCCTCGTTGTAGCGATATTCAGTGAGAAATACCCCGCGTTTTTTAGCCATGTACTGCGGTAACTCTCCATATTGATCAGGTCATACGCAGGGAAGGGCAGTTCCTCCCAATTTTTCATCACGGGCCGGGGAGGGGTCGTATGAACGCCTTCGTTCCTGTAGGCCAACCCTTTGATCCCTTCAAACCTGGTATTTCCATCCTTTAGGGCATCCACCAGTTCCAGAAGGGTCAATTCTGCTTCTCCGTTGATGATAAAATCAGCCCCGGCTGACAGGTATTTATCTGTGTGATCGGTGGAGTCTGAACTGGACACAATCACGGTACACCCCTGTTCTTTAGCGATCTGTATCATCCGGAAGGTGGCATCCCGCATATTGGTCAGGCACATCTTTGTCAAGTAATTAAACCCGTCGGCGTATACCACAAAATAATCCGGGTGCCCGGATTCCAGCAAAGGCGACAATTCATCAGCGCTCCGGGCAAACATGGCGTCAAAAAGGGACACTTTGTACCCGTGTTCCCTTACAAGGGAGGCCGCGTAAAGGGTTCCCAGGGGAGGGTAGGGCAAGCCCGCTCCGGCTTGCTTTGGGTCTAATTCCAGGAAATAAGGATGTGTGAATAGGATATGTTTCATGATCGCTGGGGTTAAAATCCGCCTCATAGGCTATATACGGCAGGGTGAATGAAAGGTTGCGCTGGAGACCGGTGGCACCCACACCGGCCTGGCGCCTGGTCAGCGCCACCTGGTTGTGACGCGCAGCCCTCACCTGAAGAGTTGCATGACCGCCTCGGCATTATTATCCACCGCATAGGGAAAGACCGGGCTATAATCCGTATAAGGGTCTTCCAGCAAGTCCAGGGCCTTTTCCGCCATTTCCTCCGGTGTATAAACAATATGCCAGTGTTCGATAGCGTGCCGGCTGGGATTGCAGAAACTGATCACGTGCGCTCCCGCGTATAAGGCTTCCAGGCAGGTCGTGCTGGACCCTTCATAGGAAGAAGGATGCAAGAAGACCTTACAACGCTGCATTAAACCCAGCAATTCCGTATGAGGTAACTCCCCGGATAAGGAGAGGCTCCTTTGCCATCCCATTTCTTTCACCATTTTTTCCAATTTTCCGGATTCCTGGCCCTTCCCGCAGAGGACGGCCTTGATCCCGGGTCTTTTGTGGGAAATCTCCCCTGCAATTTTCACCCAGAGGGAATACTGCTTTTGAGGAACTAAGTTCCCGGCGCCTAAGATATCAATATCCCGGCATATTCCGTTGTAGGGAAAGGCGTCAGGGTCAACGCCATTGTGAATAATACGTCCGGGCTTGACGGAATGATGGATATAGAAAGATTCCGCAACAGATTCGGAAATGGCCAGTAGTTCATCCGGACGAGGGCGGGTAAGGGAAACATATTTATTGCCTTCCCTGGCGTCCTGTCCCAATACCCAGTTATAGTGTTTGAGGCGGTGCAAACGCCCAAAATATTTGCCTACCAGTGCGCATTCTCCATGTGAAAAGCTAAACAGGCCGATCAATTCATTGTCCTTGCGAAGGGCGCTCATCGTTCTCCAGACATGAAACCACATCTGGAGCCTGTACCATTTGCCCCTGTTCCTGCCGTCAAAGGGGATCACCTGGTTGCCGCCCCAGCGATAGGGTGTTTTAGTCGAAGGGTATTCAAAAGTGAGGATAATGAATTGTACAAAGGGGAACCTCCTTTTCAGTGCCCTGACCATGACTTGCTGAGCCGGCAAACAAGTACTGTCTTGCTCGTCGCCGGGAAATACCGGCGTCAGGATAAGCAATGTGTTTTTCTTATGCACCATCTAGGGAAACGATTTTATTACAATAAAAGAAATTGGCTTTGTGGTGGGTGATGATGAGTATCGTTTTGCCTTCTTTGGACAATTGTTGCAGGTATTCAAGCATCCCGGTTTCAGATGCAGGATCCAGTTCACTGAAAGGTTCATCCAGGATCAGCAGGTCAAAGTCCTTATACAGCGCCCTGGCAAATGCAATCCTTTGCCGTTGTCCCCCGCTGATGTTCTTCCCGTTTTCCCGGATCAGCCGTTTCAATCCCAGCGATCCGCCTTCCGTACCCGTCAGGCCCGCCGCCTTTGCAGCCATACGTAACCGGGCCTTATTTTGCGTTTCCTCTTCTAAGGTGATATTTTTCAGGACCGTATCATTGATCAGGAAAGGTCTTTGCTGTACGTAGGAGATCCGGTGCCAGAATAGTTTTCTTCCGGGAGCATCCGTAGGCAGGTAGTTTAGGACAATCGTCCCTTTATCAGGCGATATAAACCCCATTAATAAATGGGCGATCGTGGTTTTACCCCTTCCGGAAACGCCGCTGATGGCCACACAATCGCCTGCATCTACCTGTAGGTTAAAATCCTGAAGGATAGTATCGGCCCCGTATCCGAAATGGACGCCGTCAAAGTGGACGGAATGGAGTTTATCGGGAGGAACCTGAATCGGTTTATGGGCTGTTTCATCAGGTTCCGGAAGATCGTCGGTTGTAAAGGAATAGGTTTTCATCATCCCTATGTTATTGAGGATGTTCACTATGCCCGGAATGATCTTATAGGCGGCAGCCATGAAGGCTCCTATGGTGATGACGGGTGTGGCATTGCTCCCCGTCAGGAGGCGATTGAATACGATGAGGATAACAAGGCCCGCTACCGCAAGGACTTCTATGGTCCTGGCGGGCATTCCCTGGACAACCTGCTGGCGGGTCAGGTATTGGGCCAGTCGTTGTTGGTCTTTGGTATACCTGCGAAGGAAAAAATCCGATTTATGGTAAATATTGCTTTCTATGAAGCCGGAAAGGGCTTCTGAAAGGTGTTGTATGGACTTTTCAGCGATTTGCTTGCCATGCAGCCGTATGGATTGCAATTGGGTCTTCATTAACCGGCCTATCAGCAAGGACACCGGCAACAGGAGGGCCAGCAGGAGCAGGAATAATCTGGGATTGTATAGCAGCAGGGCAGCAACGGTGACGGCAATGAGCAGGCCCTGGCTAATGACCTGCTGCAGGCCCCTGAGTACATGCGAGACGAATTCGATAGGCTGATGATTGATTTTTCGTATGTGGACGGAAGAGTCCGTAAGGACGTAACGGCTATAATCCGACGCCAGGTATCCCTGGAGGTTGGCCGTGGAAAGCCTGCAGGCAACCTGGTAGATAAAACTGTATTGCGCGCCGAATATGACATATCCCAGGGCATTCTTGCATCCAAAAACGACTAGGAACAGGAAGGCGGGAAACAGGGGGTAGCTTTTGAAGAGGGATTGCCAGTGCAGGGGCATTTTTTGTATATAACCAGGGTCTGTATACAGGTTGATGACCACCAGCAATAGCCCCAGAAAGGCGATATCCAGGAGGCTGATACCGGCGTCCGACAACGTCAGGAGGACCATTCGCTTTCGCTCACTACGTGTCAGTTTGCACCAGATATTCCGGAGATAAGAGTTCACAGTCATTCAATACGTGCCTGCTTTCCAGACGGTTGCTTGTGGTTTTTTGAGAAATTGCCGACACGGATGCAACCTTTTTAACATTCCTGCGTACATTATACCAAATATAAGACCAAGCAAGGACATTTGGAGAATATAGATCATATAATAGAGGGCTGTAAAAGAAAAGAGCACAAATATCAGCGATTGATATATGAGCAGTTTTATGGCTATGCGCTAAAGACCGTGTTTAGATATATCTATAGGTATGAAAAAGCGGTGGATGTGGTCAATGACGGGTTTGTGAAGCTGTTTTCCCATTTCGATCAGTTTAAGTGTGAAGACGGTGTCCACATAGAAAGGATGCTAATGGGATGGATCCGGAGGATTATGATCAATACCGCTATTGATGAGCTGAGGAAAAATAGCCTTACCCCTGAGATCGGGGGAATACCGGACCATGTGTGGGATATACCCGATAACAGCCAGCATGCAGACCAATTGATTATGTACAAAGAGCTGGTTTCCTATGTGAAGGAACTTCCGCCGGCGTACAGGGCTGTATTTAACCTGTTTGTTATTGACGGGTATTCACATTATGAGATTGCAGATGTTTTAGGCATCTCTGTGGGTACTTCGAAGTCAAACCTGTCAAGAGCAAGAGTACTCCTTCAAAAATTTCTAAAAAAGAGTGAAGAGATAGAAGCATGAAGCAATCTGAGGACCATATGGATGAACTGTTCCGCAAAGTCGGTGAGAACTATCCGTTAAAGACGGATACGGCCGACTGGGATAAAGTGCTGGCCGGACTTCAGCAAGCTCCTCAAGGAGAACCTGTCACTCTTTTGGGGATGGGAAAGAAAAGCACTTATAGGAAATTGTGGTGGCTGACCTTATTGCTACCGCTGGTATTTGTGTGCAATAATTATACCGGAAACTTTTATAATCGTTGGATAGGTCAGGCGAAGACGACTTCACCGGCAGCGGCCACAGGTGCAAACGCAGGTAGTGCGGCCGGTGCTGCTACGGCCACCGCACAGCCTGCCACCAAACCTTCCGCCGCGCGCTCCGCTGGCCCGGCCACGCCGTCGGTCGCCACGCCCTCTGCCGGCCTCACCACGCTACCAATCGCCACGCGGTCGGTCGCCACGCCTTCCGTCGCCGCCCATTCCGCCGCGCGGTCGGTCACCACACCTTCCGCTGCCACCCATTCCGCCGCGCCTGCCACTCCGCTGGTCACCGCGTCTTCCGCCAGCTCCGCCGGACCGGTTTCCTCCGCCATCGTTGGTACGGCATCGGTTAATACGGGCGCTATTCGTAAGGATTCCTTAGAGACCCCCAATACGCCCACGGTTAATACGTCCACAGCCAATACGCCCACCGCCAATACGCCCATTGCCGATGCGCCTGCTGCCAATGTGCCTGCTGCTGATACATCTGCTTCCAGCGCCGCTTCAGCAGCCAAGACTACAACCCCTGATACTGCCGTCGCCATTGCCAGGAATAAGCTTGCCGACAGCAGCGCATCCAAGAAGCATCCGTCGATCACAAAAGCGAAGCAACATGGTTTATACGGAGGCTTTCTGTTGGGGCCGGATATCAGTACCATAAAGGGTCAGAAAATCCAAGACCCTGGTTATAGCGTAGGTATTGTAGTGGGCTTTAGGTTTAACCGGCATATTGCCGTTGAAACCGGTGCCCTTTGGGATCACAAAAATTATTACACCTCGGGGGAATACTTCGATACAAAGAGGACCAATATCCCTTCGGGCACAGAAATAAATTACCTGAATGGATACTGCAATATGATAGAACTGCCACTTAGTTTTCGATGGGATTTCCTGCAATTCAATAATAGTGGCCTTTACATAACAGGCGGCCTCTCCTCTTACTTAATGAAAAAAGAATATTACAACTATAATGCGACCAACGCCGGCTATACCTGGTCCGGAGCAAGTAGCTACCTGAATTCGGGAAATAGCTTCTTCTCCATGGTTCACTTTAGCGCAGGATATACCTTCAAATGGGATCATATAGGAGACGTACGGCTTGAGCCGTACTGGAATATACCGATGACGGGCGTGGGTATAGGTCGTATGTCGATCATGAGTACAGGTTTGTACTTAGGCATTACGCACCCTTTCCGATAGAGATCTTTCTGATTTTAAAAAAAATAACGAAATGCGGAAAAAAGACATTTTTATCGCTGGGATTACTTTGCTATTACTGGGTATGGGCTATGGGTGGTACTGGTATCATAAACCCCATACCGGCGTAGAAGGAGTAAAGGCGATGGCTCACCTGGATGCAGTGACCCTTTACGGTGGGTTTCAAAAGGATGAAACAAAAGCGGACCAGCAATTTGTAGGTCAGGTATTGTCTGTTGAAGGCAAGGTTTCCCAGGTATCCCGCACAGATAGTTCCATGAGTCTCCTGTTGGACTGCGGCAACGGGTCGCCCGGAGGCATCAATTGCAGTATGGCCAGAGGGGAAAGCAACAAAATGCCCGAACCTGAAAAAGGGGCGAAGATTACGATAAAAGGAAGGTGCACCGGCTTTCTTATGGATGTGAACATGGTAGATTGTGTCATTGAACAAATTGAACGATAAAACAATATATATGAAGACCCGATTGTCATTAGGAATTACTTTGATGCTGATCATTCTGGTGGGAGCGTATGCCTGTACCAAAAACAGTGAAGACAAGCTGACCGCTTCAAGCGGCAGCACGACCACCTGCGATACCACTAATATGACCTATACCGCAGACGTGGTGCCTATCCTGCAGGCTAATTGTTATAGTTGCCATGGCAGCAGTAGCAACAGCGGGAGTGGTGGTATTGTCCTGGAGGGATATGCCAACCTGAAACCCTATGCCACCAACGGCGACCTGGTGGGGAATATTACATATGCGGCTGGCCACGACCCCATGCCCGAAAATGCACCCATGCTGCCTTCCTGCGAGATTAATACCATTATAGATTGGGTAAATAGAGGGATCCAGAATAACTAAATTATAAATATTATCAGATGAAGAAGATTATTTTAGGCGCATTGCTCCTTGTATTTGCCCTTTCAAAGAGCTATAGCCAATTATATATGACCAGGACGGGCATCGTCAAGTTCACATCCGTGACGTCCATGGAAGATATCAATGCGGAGAACGACCAGGCGTATGCAGCGATTGATGCGGGGAAAAAGAGCTTGGCTTTTGCCGTGTTGCTGAAGGGCTTTATTTTTCCGAAGGAGTTGATGCAGGAGCATTTTAATGAGAATTACATGGAATCGGATAAGTATCCCAAGGCCACATTTGTGGGAACCTATACGGGAGAAGTAACGTCGGGCACTGACGGGGTTTATGCGGTTACCATAAAAGGGACGCTTACCATGCATGGGGTCACACGTACCATTGAAATGCCTGCCACGCTGGAAGTAAAGGGGAGAAAGATCCTGGGACACACCTCCTTCCCCGTCGTTCCGGAAGACTATAACGTCAAAATACCTTCCTTGGTAAGGGATAAGATACAAAAGTCACTGAATGTGACCGTCCAAATTGATTGTGAAAACCAAAAATAAGGCTATGCGCACAAAACTATTTTTATGTACCCTGCTGACCTTGGGCATCGTCTGGAGAGGACAGGCCCAGGATACATCGCTCCTCCAAATGCTGGGGGATTCTATGAATGTTCATGCTAAAGCGACTCCGGTTCATGGCACATTCAAGGCCATTTATCTGGTCAACCTGCAAACCAATGAAACCGTCGCCGCCGGGGCCCTGAACTTTGAAATCCAGCACCGCTTCGGCCAGTTGAACAGTGGCGCTTATAACCTGTTTGGCCTGGATAACGCCACCCTTCGCCTGGGTCTTGATTATGGTATTACGGACAGGCTAACAGTAGGAATAGGAAGAAGCTCATATCTGAAAACCTTTGACGGATACCTGAAATATAAGTTGCTCAGGCAAACAGAGGGCGTCGGCGCCTTTCCAATCTCTGTCACTTTATTGGGAACGATCAGCAATTATACAGAGGATATCCCTACCAAACCATACCTGGATGCCAACTATAGGACGGGTTATGCCACTCAGGTCATCCTTGCTCACAAGTTTTCACTCTTTTCCCTGGAGCTAGTGCCTACGTGGATCAGGACAAACCTGGTTCCAACGGTGATGGATAAGAACGACATGTTTGCCCTGAGTGGGGGTGCCCGGGTGAAGCTCACCAAAAGGATGAGCATAGACGGGGAATATAATTATCTCTTTCCCAACCAGGTCGTCTCCACCACCGTCCATAATTCCCTTTCCCTCGCCTATGAAATTGAAACCGGGGGGCACGTGTTCCAGTTAGTGTTCAGCAATTCGGAAAGCATGGTGCCGACGCAGTTCATTTCTCAGACGTCCGGCAGATGGGCTGACGGAGCCATCTACTTCGGAT
>Ga0302315_10002788_pt1 | contig 16241 bp, 20 predicted proteins | sample III_Palsa_N3_1_FD_200532 | JGI IMG/M metagenome (GOLD analysis project Ga0302315, IMG submission 200532) | Peat permafrost microbial communities from Stordalen Mire near Abisko, Sweden - III_Palsa_N3_1 | ecosystem: Environmental > Terrestrial > Soil > Palsa > Peat permafrost | place: Sweden... | reverse complement strand
CTATTCTTTTAACACCCTGGATATGTTTACGTTATCATATGCTAAAAGGTTTTCCTGAAAGATAGAATAAATTCCGCTGTTCGTAGTCTCCGACTACGAACCAGTAAGCCAGTAGTTTTCAACTACACACCTAAACAATTCAATGAACCTTCCCAAAACTCAATGCTATTACATCTATTAAAAAATGTACAATAATAACGGTAGTTAAGCTACGGTATTTTTGATAATGATAACCGAGTACGATACCTACACCAAAGGCGAAAATTAATTCCGTATAGGTTTTATAGCCTAAATGTATCAGCGCGAATAATACTGCCGATGTGATAACTACGAAGTGCTTGTTTTTAATAAGCAGCGCCAGTCGGCTTATGATATATCCCCTGAAAAGAAATTCTTCAGTAATACCGGCGGTGGCGGCTATAAAAACAAGTAGCACGGGGTTTTTGCGCGTTATCTGGGCTATTTTTATCATCATCTCGTTATTTTCATGCAAGCCAAGCCAAAAGGGTATGCGTGCAGTTGCTCCTACTACTAACACAAGCAGGTATAAAAGAAATAGCCATTTAAAATAGAACGAGGGCTTATAGTGCTCTTCGGGCCAAAGCAGTAAGTTTTGCATCTCACCCTTTCGGGCAAATAGAAACATGCCACCCAAAACGGCCCATATAATTAACCTCGATAGAAAAATTCGCCAGGCAAAGTCGGTAACTGTGGGTAAAAATATGGCTACAAAAAACGGATACAACAATATTGGCAAGGCTATACCAGCAAGCATCAAAGCATTAAAGCGCCTTTTTTCAACAAGAGGATTGGTTAATATGGGTTCTTGTGTGGGGATGATCTCTTCTATATCCATTATGGGAATTGTGTATAAGGAATATGTGTCGCAACTACTAATATAAATACATATCCGTGTTAATCATCTACCTAAAATAAATTCGTAACCAAAAATATTTGCTGTTTTTAAACAAAAAGGAATCTTCAATAGTTAAGGAGGTTATAATTACATTAATATAATATGAACAAATTAATAGACGTTGCCAAAAATATCAGAAACACTAGACTCGACAGGAATTATACCCAGGATTATTTGGCCGCTAAGTTGAAAATATCACAGAATGCTTATAGTAAAATTGAACTCGGCCGCACCAAGGTTACTGTTGAAAAACTCCTGGTAATTGCCGATGTGTTAAATGCCGATGCTTGCGACCTTATCAATGTTAAAGCAGGTTAGGATTATATAACAATTCAGTAATAGTCATAGTAGCGTTAATTACGCTTTTTTGTGGCTTTATATACACCTAATATGCTTATATTTGTGTGTTTTAACTGACTTCATATATTATGCTTAAAGGATTTTTCAGCGTTCCGCAACCGCAGAACGAGCCGGTATTGAATTACGGTCCGCGCAGTGTTGAGCGCGAGGCACTTAAAGCCGCTTTAGAAGAAGCGCGCGCCCAGGTTATTGAAATACCGATGTACATTGGTAAAAAGCTGGTTCACACCGGCAAAAAACTGGACATTCGCCCGCCACATGATCATAAACATTTATTAGCTACTTTTCACGAAGGCGATGCCTCAACGGTTAATGCAGCTATTGATGCTGCCCTTGCCGCAAAACCCGAATGGGAAGCATTGGCATGGGAGCAAAGGGCATCCATATTTTTAAAAGCAGCTGATTTAATCGCTGGTCCATATCGTGCCAGGATTAATGCAGCCACCATGCTGGGCCAAAGCAAAAATGCTTACCAGGCCGAAATTGATGCCGCTTGTGAGTTTATAGATTTCCTGCGTTTCAACGTAAGTTACATGGTCGAAATTTATGCGCAGCAGCCACCTGCAAATTCAAAAGGTGTATGGAACAGGGTTGAGCAACGCCCATTAGAAGGTTTTGTTTTCGCTTTAACCCCATTCAACTTTACTGCTATCGCTGGTAACTTGCCTGCAAGTGCCGCTATGATGGGTAACGTAGTGGTTTGGAAACCTGCTTATCCGCAGATATATGCTGCCCACGTAATTATGCAGGTGTTTAAAGAGGCCGGTTTGCCTGATGGTGTTATCAACCTTATTTATGTTGATGGCCCGGTAGCAGGCGATGTGATCTTCAATCACCACGATTTCGCGGGTATCCACTTTACAGGATCAACCAAAGTATTCCAGAATATCTGGCAAACTATTGGTAACAACATACACAAATACCGCACTTACCCACGTATAGTTGGCGAAACCGGTGGTAAGGATTTTGTACTTGCCCACCCAAGCGCTGATGCCGATGTAGTAAGTACTGCATTAGTTCGTGGTGCTTTTGAATACCAGGGTCAAAAATGTTCAGCAGCAAGCAGGGCATATGTACCGGCTTCTTTATGGCCTGCGGTAAAAGCTAATGTACAGCGCGATCTCGCTTCAATTAAAATAGGCCCGGTTGAAGATTTTGGCAATTTTATTAATGCCGTTATCACCGAAGCTTCGTTTGATAAACTGGCGAAATACATTGATGCAGCCAAAGCTGATGAAAGTGTTGAGTTAGTTGCGGGTGGCGGATACGATAAAAGCCAGGGCTGGTTTGTTGAACCAACCGTACTTAAAGTAAACGACCCATATTACGTTACCATGTGCGAAGAGCTTTTCGGCCCCGTATTAACCATTTATGTATACGAGGACGCAAGGTTTGACGAGTTGCTTGATATTGTAGATAAAACTTCTATCTACGCGCTTACAGGCTCTATCATCTCTCAGGACAGGTACGCTATCGCTAAAGCTACTTACGCTTTACGTAACGCTGCAGGTAACTTCTATATTAATGATAAACCTACGGGTGCGGTAGTTGGTCAGCAGCCATTTGGCGGTGCCAGGGGATCTGGTACTAATGATAAAGCCGGATCAGCATTAAACCTGCAACGTTGGGTATCACCAAGAACAATAAAAGAAACCTTCGATCCACCAAAAGATTACAAGTATCCTTTTTTGAATAAAGAAATATAACCCCTCAGCCCCCTGAAGGGGGAGCAATAAAAAAGGCGAAAGAATTTAATATTCTTTCGCCTTTTCTTTTTTATGATTATTTGCTTCCCCTTCAGTAGCCCCACCTAAATCCTCCCCGGTAGGGAGGACTTGAAAAAAACAAACGCAGGCGAAGCTAAAGTCTCCCCTTCAGGGGGAGATTTAGAGGGGGCTATATGCTTGATGCCCGCCTAGCTTGATGACATTGGGGGCTGAGGGGTTATTTAAATTTGAACACATTGCCCATATTTTCATTGTTATATGTGCTTACGTTCATATCTTTTATAATGCCGGTTTCAATGCTGTATACCCAACCATGTACAGCCAGGTTTTGCCCTTTATGCCAGGCGTTTTGTACAATAGATGTTTTGCATAGGTTGTAAACATTCTCAACCACGTTATACTCTACCAGTTTATCGGCACGTTCTTTTTCGTCTTGTATCAGGTCGAGTTTGCTGGCATGCAGGCGGTAAACGTCTTTAATGTGGCATAACCAGTTATCAATCAACCCAAATTGTTGGTTGCTCATGGCAGCTATAACACCACCGCAGCCGTAATGCCCGGTAACTATCACATGTTTTACCTGCAACACGTTTACCGCGTAATCCAGTACTGATAACATATTCATATCGGAGTGTACCACCATATTGGCAATGTTGCGGTGTACAAATATTTCGCCCGGTTTGGTATTGGTTATCTGGTTGGCAGGCACGCGACTATCGGCGCAGCCAATCCACAAAATAGGCGGTTTTTGGCCGTTAGCAAGTTTGGTAAAGTAGTCAGGGTCTTCCTCAATGGCATTAGCAATAAACTTTTTATTGCCTTCCAGTAAGGTTTCGTAGGTGATATGGCTTGTATCGTGAATCAGAATGTCTTTTTTTGCACACATAGGGTATAATACTGATTGGGGTTAATTATTGCTTTTTACTTCGTTGAAAAATAAACGGGCAATCTTATGCAAAGCTATAGGAGAAAGGTCGTAATACAAAATGGTAAATAATATCACCGGGATAAAATAAAACATCGCGAAATCGTATTTGTCAAAAAAGTAGCCACCTGCCAACGCTCCCGCGAAATAAAAACCTAAAATAGTAAGGCGTATATACATACGGTTTTTAAGCAAAGGCGACTTTTGAGCATTGGGATAAAGCAGCTCGGCAAAATCGGCTCCCAAATCGGTAAAAACGCCGGTGAGGTGGGATGTTTTGATGATCCCGCCTGATATATTGGATACCAGCCCGTTCTGTAAACCCATAGATAGGATTATAGCGCCGGTAATGATTTGTCTTTCGACTAAAGTGCCATCGTAATGATTAGTGCCATAATAGGCTACGAATAATAAAATGATGATCTCTAAAATAATAGGTGCCGCATTTGCCCGGTAAGCACTTTTATGCGATTGCCATCTGACTAAAAAATTAGATGTAAATGCGCCCGCGAAAAACAGGAAAAGCCATACCAGGAATATTATTACCTGTGACAAATTACGTTCGATGACATTGCGGGCAAGGTTGGCAAAATGCCCCGTCATGTTGGTGGTAAATGCCAAAAAAGCAACTACACCCGCTACATTAGTAACGCCCGATACAAAAGCTGTGGAAGAAGCTAATAGCAGGTTCTCCTTTAAGGTCCGTTCTTCTTTGGTGTTTCTTAACATCAGGCGAAAGATAAGAAGTTATCGCAGTGAATGAGCGTTACTTTAACACCATTTAACCTTTGCTCCAGCTGTTCATCCATAAATACAAATACTACTTCTTCGTTAGGTATGTGTTCCGTTAATGCCATTGATGATTAGTATTATCTAAATTTATATGTTAAAAAGGCATATATAGAAACGACGAATAATATTAAATACCTAATAACGATACCTTTATTATACGGCATTGCTTGTGGCTTTTTAAATAGATATACAGCTATCAATCTAATTACAGATAGTAATAATAACAGTATCATTGCAAGACCAATAAAAAAATTCCCGTTAGGCCAACTTTTGAAACAATATAGTATGCCAATAACTGTTATACCAAATACGATTCCATAAATGATTCGATAGAAAGTCTGAATTTCAGGAAATTTTAAGATATACACGCCCAAATAGCAATACAAAACACACAATATCCCACCACTTAATGCCGTAGCGATGCCCATGTACGGCAGTTCTCTTTTTAGCAAATGCGACATAATAAATATTAGCGAAACGATAATCTCAAGTACGTTAATAGGCTTTAGTTTCATTTTGTGATATAATGGTTGCACTCAAATGTAATTAAACCCTCAAACAATTTTGATGCTTAATCAGTATTTTTAGCATCTTGCATAATTATAACCGTACCGTGAATAATAAGATCAAATTACTCAAACAAAAACAAGCCGAAGCTCTTTTAGGCGGAGGCCAAATCCGGATAGAAAGTCAGCATAAAAAAGGAAAACTTACCGCACGTGAGCGTTTGCATTTTTTAATGGATGAAGGCTCGTTTCAGGAGATAGGGATGCTGGTAACCCATCGCTCTATTGATTTTGGGATGGAGAAGGAAAACTATCCCGGTGATGGTGTGGTCACCGGCTATGGTACCATCAACGGTAGGCTGGTTTATGCATATTCGCAGGACTTTACTGTTTTTGGTGGATCATTATCCGAAACTCATGCTGAGAAGATCTGCAAGATCATGGATCTTGCGATTAAGAATGGCGCTCCGGTAGTAGGTTTAAATGATTCAGGTGGAGCGAGGATACAGGAGGGGGTAAACTCCTTGGGTGGTTATGCCGATATATTTTACCGCAACACTATGGCATCAGGCGTAGTGCCACAAATATCAGCCATTATGGGCCCCTGTGCAGGTGGGGCAGTGTATTCGCCTGCTATTACCGATTTTATTTTGATGGTAGAGAATACCTCTTACATGTTCGTCACAGGGCCGAATGTAGTTAAAACCGTTACCCACGAGATTGTTACCTCCGAGGAATTAGGCGGGGCTATTACGCATGCCACCAAATCAGGGGTGACGCATTTCGCCTGCCCAAATGAGATCGCCGCTATTAATAATGTAAAGCAGCTACTCAGCTATATGCCGCAGAACTGCGAGGATAAAGCCCCCGCTTATCCTTACGATATACAAAATGAAACACGCCCGGTTTTAAATACCATTATGCCCGAAAATGCTTCGCAGCCATATGATGTGCGCGAAGTAATTAACGAGGTGATTGATGCCGATAGCTTTTTAGAAGTTCATAAAGATTTTGCTGAGAATATTGTAGTAGGTTTCGCCCGTTTAGCTGGTCGCAGCATAGGTATTGTGGCTAATCAGCCAGCTTTTTTGGCTGGTGTGCTGGATATTCACTCCTCAACCAAAGGTGCGCGTTTTGTGCGCTTTTGCGATAGCTTTAACATCCCTTTATTAGTATTTGAGGATGTCCCCGGCTTTTTACCTGGCACGGATCAGGAGTGGAATGCCATCATCACCAACGGGGCAAAACTATTGTACGCCTTTTGCGAGGCTACTGTCCCGCGCATCACTGTCATCACCCGTAAAGCCTATGGAGGCGCTTATGATGTGATGAACAGCAAACACATCGGTGCGGATATGAACTTTGCCTGGCCTACTGCCGAGATTGCCGTAATGGGAGCCAAGGGCGCTGCCGAGATCATCTTTAAGCGCGAGATAAACGCCGCCGAAGACAAGGAAGCCAAGTGGAAAGAGATGGAACAGCTATATTCCGACACCTTTGCCAACCCTTATCGTGCTGCCGAACGTGGTTTTGTTGATGAAGTGATAGTGCCCGAGGATACCCGCATTAAATTGATTCACGCGTTTAAGATGCTGGAAAACAAGGTGGTAAATAACCCGAGGAAAAAGCATGGCAATATCCCTCTGTAATATTAATCTCACAAACAAAATACAGCGATTATTTCCAGAACTTATATGTTAAATATTCGTTAAATAGGTAAAGGGTATATTTAAATTATTAGATTTATCCTAACCTATACATAGCTATGAAACTGAAATTTATCACTCTCACCTTGTTGGTTTTTATAACCGGCATGGCTAACGCTCAAAACCTCCTGAAAGGTACTGTGGAAGAAACCGGCAGTACACTAAGGCTTAGTAATGTTTTTATTAAGGATGCTACCAACAACCAGCTAACCCTTACCGATAAAAATGGCAACTTCGTTATTAAATCAGCACCGAGCCATTTGTTAATATTTAACTCACCGGGTTATATTAGTGATACTTTGTATGTGGTTGATATGGCTCCCAAAAAGGTTAAACTGCAAATATTAAGCATCGCCCTGCGCGAAGTAAAGATCAACGGAAGCCGCAGTAGCTTTGATCCCAAAGAGGAATATCCTGAAGTTTACCAAAAAAGTAAAGTATACGTATTATCGCCAAGTAGCTGGTTCAGTAAAGACTCTCGCGATGCCCGCCGACTGAGGCGCTATTTTGCCATGGAGCAGGAAGAACAACAAATTGACAATGTATTCAATGCCGCATATGTAAGCAGCCTGGTGCCATTGCGTGGGCAAGACCTGGAAGATTTCATGACGCTTTACCGCCCTTCATACGCTTTTGTGCATAGCAATACCACCCAAACAATGGCAATTTATATAGCCGATAGCTACAAAAAGTTTAAAGCCCTACCGCCTGATAAACGCAAGCTGGAAAGGCTTAATGCCGATCAATAATATTGAAAAGTGTTAAATAAAGCAAAAGGGGATATCCATATGGATACCCCCTTTTTATTTCCTATAAATGCTGACTAAGCATCTTCACGGTTTCGCCAGAGTCTTGTTGAGTTTTTGGTTTTGTAACGTTTTCCCCAGTTATCAAAACTACCCGAGGCTGCCATGGTACACATGATAATAAAAAACGCCATCATTATAACTACAAATACGTGTAATGCTTCAATTAGTATATGGTGCATAATATTAAAATTAAGTCATATACTGGTATGCAATTACTACGCCTTAACTGGTTATATAAGTCATTTAATTGATTTTAGATTAATTTTTTATTTATTTAAATAAAAAACACAAATAAATAGTTAAAAAATGTATACTGTGCTATACAAAATAGAGAGGTCTTATTAAGATGCTGGTTGAGCTGGTTATCGCTTTCGCAAACGTAACGCATAGTAGTTGCTCAGCGCTAAAATGGGATCTTCCAGTTCCAATGATGGTAGCCATATTCGAACATAAAATACGCTCCAAAAACAATCAAAAAGCCTATAAGCCATAGCATCAGGCTCGAGGTTTCATTACCAACCTTTTTGGTATACTTAATATACTGGCGCTTAACAAACTTTTCCTGGCGGTCCGAGGTGTAGCCACCATCCTCCATAAAAACAATGCCTTCAAGGGTAACACGGTACAGGCCTGGGGTGAGTACCTCAATGTGATGATCGTTCGCCAGTATTTTTAGTATGTCAATCAAGTCTTTAGGTGTAAAAGCTCCGGGATTGGTAAGCTCCGCATAGCCCGTTATATTGCCGGTGGTAAGTTCGGTATCAGGGTGGTTTTTTAGATACCCCAGTACAATATCCATTTTTTCGCTTGGCTTTAAATATTTCATAAACAGGTGAATAACACTAAATCTGCCACACAATCAGCGCGGTTACTTTATCATAACCAATTACTGTACCACGATACTAATGATACAGATGGTACATTTGGTACACCATAATAGTTAAATCGTCCTTAATCCAAAGGAAAATTATAGCTAATTTGTCCCGAAAATTGCCTGTTTTATGCCCCAAATTAACCTGAAATACCTGTTTTAACTTCAATTTTCTATTAAAAATCGACCTTTTTAAGCTGATTCTACCCCTGAAAAGTACCTTTTTTTGCCCTTTTTGATTAAAAATGCTGGAAAAATGCCACCTTTTTAATTACATTCGTTCAGCCTTACCACATGCAAAAGCTATACATCTTGAAAATACAGATATTGCCTTATACAGTTTTTCCCGTTTTATTACGGTCACTGTTACCTTTGTTTCGCCAATCCTAAACTTTAAAATCATGAAAAAAACAATCTTACCCACTTGCGCATTGCTCATAGTAGTATTTGCCTTATGGAAATGCAGCTCCTCACCCCAACACGCCAATGCTTCTTATGTAAAACTCGGCAGTTTGCCTGCCGATGTGTTGCCTTGTTGCACCGTCAACCAGGATACCTTTAAAACCTGGTTCGCAGGCGGAAAAGTTACCGCTGGCGGAATGGTTACACCCGCCAATAGCGTCGCCTTTCCGCATAACAACAATTGCGATTTCTACCGCTGGTCCGAACATATGTTCCTTTGGATCACCTCGCCGGATAAAAACAGCACGGTAATGGGCTCTTCTGTATTTTATAACGTATCCGTTTCTGATTCCGGCAAGCGTGTCTTGCTACAAAACAATCTTAACACACCTTTACAAATGACCAGCCATCTTAACAAAGTTGGCCCAGATGGCCTGCCTGTGGTTAGAGATAATAAAGGCCGCCTGTTCGAAGTAGAACCATCGCCCCTAAAAAATGCCCCGGTAAAGGATAGCGCCGGCAAAACTGTACTGGTAGATCACGTTATGCCGGGCTTAAAAGGCAAATTTTTATTTGTAGATAAAGCAGGCAACACCATCAAACATCCCGAAGCGGTTATTGCCCATACCAACAGCAAAAGCATCATTGTGCACAGGTTTATGGTAAGCGATAAAAAGTTTATCTTTCTGGATGCCAACGGCAACCAGGTACAGTCAGAACAAGGGCAGGCAACAGGTGATGTCCTGATGTCGCAAAACGGCTCGCTGGTATATTATCTTACCATGGTTAATGATGTATATGCCTATTATCTAACCATGAGGAAAAATCTTCTTGGCGTGTCGGCAAATTTCCCTACCAACGCTAAAGAGCGCGATGCTATATGCAAATACGCGCACTTGCACGGTATAACCTTACCCGACTCCAACGCGCTTGCTATTGAACTGAAATCATCATGGGTAGAAGCCAGCACCCTGCCCGATACTACAGGGGCGGGCTATATCACCATTAGGGCCGATATACAGCAATACGATACTACAAGTAATACCAGGTGGATACCAAATGGCCACAAAATAGTTAAAATGGCAATGGTAGGCATGCACATAGTAGGCAGCGTAGCGGGCCATCCCGAAATGATTTGGGCCACTTTTGAGCATACCAACAATACGCCCCATGCAGCCTATGCATATCTGGATAAAAATAGCCACGTAAAACATGTGCCGCAGGATGGTGGCAGCGGCTGGCTGTTTAGCAAAAACGCGGCAGATCCAAATCCTAACGTTGCGCACATGGGCGCTAATGTTATTGATACCCAAAGACACATATACGGGGATACTATAATCGCCGATTCAGGTTACCGCATCGGCGCCAGCAATACCCTGCGTTCACAGCCATGGGGTACCACGGCTGATTCGATAAGCAATGCCGAAGACACAACTTCGGCAAGATCAAACAGCCAGATACTATCAATCAATAACTCCATATTAGGCATGTTAGCCCCCGGCGATGTGCGAAGCAATTATCTGTTCATAGGTGCAACCTGGACTAACGACGGCGCAGCACCCAACCGCGACTCCTACGGCAGGCACGGCGCAAATAACCAGATCGACACCGCCAATGGCGTAGCAATCGGCACCAACGTATTGTCAAACAGCACCATGGAAACCTATATGCAATCCACGGTAAGGTCTTGTTTTTTCTGCCATTCAACCCATCAGGCTTTGCCCGGTGAACCTCAATTGCCGCCATCGCTAAATCCAAACCTGTTGAGCCACGTATTTACCGAAATACAACCCTTGGTATTTAAAGCTACCGCAAAACCAAAGGCATCAAAAAAATAATTTAAATTAACAACACCTGAACTGTTTTCAATAACAGTTCAGGCGTTTTAGTCTATAATCATTAGTGTTTAATTGGGCGCAATCTCTGGCTGGGCTCCCGCTATCTGAAATGCCTTGCTGTTCGACTTCTTTGACTTCGGACGACATGACAGACCCCGCTGTACGAAGTCTCTGACTTCGTACCAATAAGCCTGTAGTTTGCAACTACAGTAGCTCAATTCAATTCTCGCGGATGATCAATTGGTAAACGCCAAAAGATGCAATAATGCACAAACAGGAGATTGTGTAATAATAAACTCTCAGGTCCTGCCCCCATAAGTAACGATGACAACTTCCGCCTATCAAGGCAAAAATCAAAAAGATGATCACCAAAAAAATAATGGTGACAATAACTGAGTGTGCTGGATTTTTCATGTGGGAAGGGTTATATTCAAATATAAGTTATTTGGATGTAAATCAATATTACTGCAAACATTCTCGCTCAAAACTTGGTTGTTAATAAATAACAAATACTATTATGAAAAAACTAATTCTAGGCGTATGTCTTTGTGCCGGGCTGGCAGCGTGCCACAGCAACAGCAAACCAAAAGATGCTTATGCCGATTCACCCATGATGACAGGTAAGGCAGATCAGGCCGGTACTGTGAATGACTCATCCCATACAGCAGCCGATGCCGACTCGCAAGCTATAGGTAAATCCGACGGTGCCCCAACCGATAGCGCAAGTACCGGGTCAGGTAAATTGGATAAACAGTAACACAATAACATCACCATGAGAAAGATATTTTCAGGCATATGCCTTTGTGCCGGTATAGCCATAGCCGCATCATGCGGCAGCAACAAGGCAACCAACGCTGCAGATGGTAATAATGCTTTGCTTGATTCATCCAAAAAAACGCAGGATAGCACCAAAGCCGACACCACCAAAAAACCAGACAGCACTGCCAAAAAGGATACAAGCAAAAAAGTCTGAACCATGATTTGTGGGATTAAAGGATGACTTGATTTATCGTGAGCTAACCCAAAGCGCAAAGGCTTGACGGAAAACCGGGCCTGTCACCCCGGCACTCGAAGTGTGGCCTTGCGGGCAGAAGGTTTTTTCCGTCTTGACTTTTTGGTTCTTTTGTGTCAAGACATAAAGAACTAGCCCAGCGGCAATGAGCGGCAAGAATTCTGTTTGAAACGGATTATCCTCAACGCCCCAATTCTTTCAACCCAATAGCATCCAAACATCATTTTTTCATCCGCACATCTGCATATCTAAACATTTGCCCATCAATTCCCTATCTTTGCCCCAATGCAATCAACGGAATCAATAACGCAAGCGGTACAAACATCACCCTGGGAAAAAGGCTATAACAACTATGGTCCATATCTCAAACAAAAATATCCTGGACAAAGGGTATTTAAAGTGATAGTTGATGGCGGCTTCACCTGCCCCAACCGCGATGGCTCAAAAGGCTATGGCGGCTGCACCTATTGCAATGTCGATTCCTTTACACCATCACCAACCCGCGATAACCCCGGCATAAAAGAACAGGTGATAGCAGGAGTGGAGCGTGCCCGAAAAGGTAATAAGGCCGATAAGTTTATCATTTACTTTCAGCCCAATACTAATACTTACGCGCCAACGCATTACCTGAAGGCTATGTATGACGAAGCCCTGAGTTATTACACAGAAGACATCGTAGGCCTATCCGTAGGTACCCGCCCCGATTGTATCGACCCTGAAAAAATAGCCCTGCTGGAATCCTATACCGACCGTTTTGATGTAGATATTGAAATGGGTATGGAATCTATTTATAACGATACCCTGGCGCAGATTAACCGTGGCTGCAATCACGACGACCTGATCAATGCCCTGAAAATGCTGGAAAACAGCAAACTTGATGTTTGTGTCCACACCATCTTCGGCTTCCCCTGGGAAACCCACAACCAGATGCTGGCCTACGCACACGAAATCAACCGCCATCCGCAAATAAAATTCACCAAGCTGCACCATTTACACATTGTAGAAGGCTCAGTTATGGGGGTTAAATATAAACGCGAGCCCTTCAAACTTTTCACGCTTGAGGAGTACGCCAACTTTCTATGCGATTTTCTGCCGTTGCTGCGCCCAGATGTTATCATCCAGCGCCTCTTCGGTTTAAGCGATCTTGATCTGCTTATCGCCCCCAACTGGCAACTCAAAAAATCCGAGATCCAATATTACATCGACCAAAAAATCCTCGAAAGGGGAGTGATACAAGGTTCGCAGTACAAGCCCTTATAAAGTTCTCCTCTTGAGAAGCTGTCGAATAATCATAGAAAATTGTCATTGCGAGGAGGAACGACGAAGCAAACTCGTAGTATACAGGTGAACGCGACGAGTTTGCTTCGCCGCACAAGCTCTTCGTGGTCCGGCTCGCAATGACACGGTGGAGATGCGCTTCGTATCAAACGAGCGCAATTATGAGCAAAATCGGGTCAACCCATCAATAAACTATCACCACTTTCTTTATATTTGATCAACCAATTTGCACATAACAAAGCGCATCATGAACCCCAAGGTTGATTTTTATTTTAACAAAACCACAAAGTGGCAGGAAGAATATGAAAAATTGAGAATGATTATTCTCGATTGTCAGCTCACCGAAGAATTGAAGTGGGGATGCCCTTGTTATACATTTGATGAAAAGAACATCGTTTTAATACATGGATTTAAAGAATATTGCGCGCTTCTGTTTTTTAAAGGAGTATTGTTAAGTGATACCAATGGTATCCTGATCCAACAAACCGAAAATGTGCAGGCAGCACGCCAGATCCGGTTCACCAATCTTCTGGAAATAGTAGAACTGGAGCCCGTTCTGAAAGCCTATATATATGAAGCTATCGAAGTAGAAAAAGCCGGTCTGAATGTAGAATTAAAAAAGGTTACTGAATTCCCGATTTCCGAAGAATTTCAGAATAAGCTAAAGCAAATCCCCGCCTTAAAAACTGCTTTCAATGCATTAACACCAGGGCGACAAAGAGCATACCTTCTTTATTTCTCCGCACCCAAACAATCCAAAACCCGGGAAGCAAGAGTTGAAAAATACATGCTGAAAATCCTCAATGGAAAAGGATTGGATGATTAGTAAACAAAGTTCCCCTCTTGAGAGGGGTAGGGGTGTGTTCGTAAACTATCGCCGCATTGATTATATTTGATCAAACCTTTTGCAATGAAAAAAGCCCACTTTACCTCAATTATCATTTTAAACTTAATAGTTGCAATCAAAACGGGCCATTGTCAAAATGCCGGTAAAATCGAAATTTCTGATTTGATGATAGCTAAAGTTAGCAAACAAGCTTATATAAGCTTGGGCTCTTCAAAAAGCAAAATAATTGAAGCATTTGGCAAACCTTTATTAATCAAAAAATCTTATTTCGTGAAATTTGATTTTAGAGGCGAAATGATTGATTACAAAGATGCTCAGTTTTATTTCGTGCATAATAGTTTGGAAGCGTTTGAAATAAAAGACAATCAATTCACAATAAAAATAAAAGGCAAATCCGACTCTGCTGTAGTTGGAAGTTTTTTAAATGGATTTATTAAAACGACTCCCCGAGATTCGTTCACCAATATTACTTTGCAACATGGAGGTGTTTATTATGACGAGGTTTTAGGGTTCACCTTTGATGACAAGCATAAAATATCAAACATAATTTGTGGTCCGGATTGATTTATTTGATTATTAGCAATCAGTACTAAATGGGAAAGGATTGGATGATTAGTAATAAGTGCTAATCACCAATATTGAAAGGGAGAAGAGTATTAAATTAACTTGTCATTCTGAGCGGAGCGAAGAATCTTCTTCGATCTGACAAGCGAGCTGTGCATATTGCAGAAGATTCTTCGCTCTGCTCAGAATGACAAAAGAGAACTACCTAAAAATCATCATCCGGAAAATCATCCTCATCTTCGTCATCATCATCCGGGATGTCTTCATCAAGCTCTGCCGCGTGCTCTGCTTCTTTGTCGTCCTGTAAGTCTTCAAAATCTTCGTCCTCAATATCATCCCAACCGGCATCAGTGTCGGCATCATCATCCTCAAAATCATCGTCATCGCCTGGGTTAAGGGCGGTTATCGGTTCCAATTCAACGGTAGTGGTTTCGTATTCAGTAAATAACATAAAGGGTAAAATTTGATTTGTTTCGCTGGTTAAAATCAAGCGCAATTTATCATTTATTTATTTCCTTCACATATAATTCATCAATCAAAATTATAATAATTGCTAGCAGCGGAACCGCCAGTATAATACCCAATGCTCCCGATAAAGTACCCATAACCAACTGACTGATCAGTGTAAGCGCGGGCGGCAGGTTGATGATCTTCTTCTGTATCAGCGGGGTAACAATATTGGCCACAATAGTTTGCGATACAATGTATATCAGCGCCACAATAATAGCCGTATTGGTGCCGATAGTAAGCGCCAACAAAACACCCGGTATCATCGCCACTAACGATCCTATATTCGGTACCAACTCCAATATGCCGGTAATCAAACCCAGTACCATGGCTACGGGTATACCCATAATACTTAAAGCCGCGGTAATCATTACGGTTATCAGCACTATGGATATCATCATGCCCTTCAACCAACCTTTAAGCGATAGGCTTATGCGGTCCATAATGTGTTTGCCTTGCGCCTTCCTTTTTTTGAGGACAAGCAACAATATGCCATTTTTATAGAGCGACGGACTGGCTGTAAAAAATACGCCAAGCAGCAGAATGATATACATATCGCCCAAAACCCCAAAACCGGTACTAAAAAAGGCTTGCACCGTGGCCATCAACTTATCGGAGTTAGTGCCCGAAAAATTATCAATCACCTTCTGCCCGATCGGACTTTCAGCCATTTTGGCTTTAACGGTGCTTACAGTATGGGGGAGTGTATTGCTTAGCTCGGCTATTTGTACCTGTATTTTGGTGCCCATAAACCACAGCAGCACCCCTAAAACAATAAACGAGGCTACAATAGATATAAGCATGGCCCATTTGCGCTGCAAGCGGGTACGCCGCTGTATAGTATCGCCCAAACCATGGAAGTATACCGCGATAAGCGAGCCCGCCAACGCCATCAACAATACGTTAAAAGCAACCCGGGCAATTAAAATAACCCCCACCAATAAAGCTATAATAGCAACCGTATGCCATACCTTTTGAATATAGGTCAGCTCTTTTTTTATGATTTCGGTTGTTTTTTTATCGTCGGTCATAATAAGTTTTGGTTATTAATGGTAATGCAATAAAACAGCAATTGTTTTTGTAGGCGATGATTTGCTTAAATTTGGGCGATAAGCATTTGATAATTAAAATATTCTTCCTACATTTGCAGCCCCGATATAGTGGGTAAATATTTAAAAATC
>Ga0302315_10002782_pt1 | contig 16272 bp, 14 predicted proteins | sample III_Palsa_N3_1_FD_200532 | JGI IMG/M metagenome (GOLD analysis project Ga0302315, IMG submission 200532) | Peat permafrost microbial communities from Stordalen Mire near Abisko, Sweden - III_Palsa_N3_1 | ecosystem: Environmental > Terrestrial > Soil > Palsa > Peat permafrost | place: Sweden... | reverse complement strand
CCTGCTGTGCAGCTATTCTCCGCATAGTAGTCGGTGAAGGTCATGCCCTCTTCGCCGATGCTGTCGATATGCGGTGTCGTGTAGCCAACTACACCATGCGTATAGCGGCTGATATTTGCCTGACCGATGTCGTCGCCAAAGATGACGAGGATGTTCGGCTTATGAACCTGTCCTTGAGCGGGCGGCGCCAACAAGCATCCTCCCGCAAGTAAAAAGCAGTAGAACATCGCGAGACGAGGCGCAACCACATTATTAAGCCGTTGCCCTGGGGTTCGAGGTTTTGAGAACATGTTGGCTCCTTTTTGCACGTCCCAAATATCACAGGAACCAAGTCCACGAGAAACTGGCAGGACTAACAGGTGTGTATTAAAAACTTGAACTCTATTCTGAGCAGGAACTAATTAGGTGGGTTATGACAGCACGGGACTCGATACTGGACCTGCAAAAACTCATTGAGAAGACCGTGCTGGGCCAGGAAGCTATGATCGAGCGGCTCATCATTGGGCTACTCGCAAATGGAAATCTCCTCGTCGAAGGACTACCTGGACTGGCTAAAACCCGCGCGATAAAGAAGTTATCTAAATTTATCGATGCCGGCTTATCGCGCATCCAGTTCACACCCGACCTTCTTCCATCGGATATTACCGGTTCAGAGATCTATTACAGCGCGGAAGGTAAAGGCAAGTTTCAATTTCAACCTGGACCTATCTTCAACAATCTCATTCTTGCTGACGAGATCAATCGCGCTCCCGCCAAGGTGCAGTCTGCGCTGCTCGAAGCCATGGAGGAACGACAAGTCACGGTGGCAGGCAAAACCCACGAACTGCCGCAACTGTTCCTTGTGATGGCCACCCAAAATCCAATTGAACAGGAGGGCACCTATCCACTTCCAGAAGCGCAACTGGATCGCTTCCTCATGCACGTCTACGTTGACTATCCGGAAGAGAAGTCGGAGCGCGACATCATGCTGCTCGTGCGCGGAGAAGAACAAGAACATTCCGCCACTGCTCCCGCTCAACCATCGGCAAAGCCGGAGCTAATACCACAGGACGTCATCTTTGCCGCGCGTAATGAGATCCACACCATACAGATGGCAGCCGCGGTCGAGCAATACATCGTCGCGTTGATCGAAGCCACAAGATATCCGGAGCGATATGACAAGGATCTGCGCAAGTGGATTCAGTATGGCGCGAGTCCGCGTGGGACGATTGGCCTGGATAAATGTTCGCGCGCCTATGCGTGGCTAAAGGGCCGCGACTACGTCCGCCCTGACGATGTACAGGCTATCGCGCATAATGTCCTTCGCCATCGCCTGCTACTGAGCTATGACGCCCAGGCAGAGAGCATAAAGCCAGATCAGGTCATCGACAAATTGATTCAACTGGTTGCTGTGGCTTGAGCAAAGGGGCTTGGCATGGGAGCCTACGCTGAACTTGATTCATTGATTGCACTACAGTTCAAGGCTCGCGGCTTCACGCTTATGCATTCGCAGCCGGTACACAGCCTGCTATTTGGCCGTCGGGCTTCTCATGTGCGGGGTCGTGGTCTGGACTTCGAAGAGCTTCGCAACTATGTCCCCGGAGATGATGTGCGACGTATTGACTGGCACGTTACTGCACGTATGCACAAGCCATTTGTTCGAGTCTACTCGGAGGAGCGTGACCGTCCAACCCTTGTCGTTGTAGACCAGAGGATCAACATGTTCTTTGGAAGCCGCGTATCGATGAAGTCTGTCGTCGCTACGGAGATTGCTGCCCTTGCCGCTTGGCGGGTCTTCCAGCAAGGCGACCGCATCGGCGCGTTCGTCTTCAATGACGACACGACAGAGGAGATTCGAATGCACCGCAGCCGCGCCAACGTGCTGCATATCTTTAATCGCATCGTCCACCAGAATCGCCAACTCCGCGGAGACTCACCAGTCAAGACCAACCCAGGTCGATTGAATGATGTAATCCGGGCTGTCTCTCACGTCTGCAAGCACGACGTACTCATCCTCATCGCAAGTGACTTTGACGGCGCTGACCAAACGACACGAGACCTTTTACTCAATCTTTCGCAGGCGAATGACGTTGTATGTTGCCTCACATTTGATCCGCTGGCGGTGAAGCTTCCGGCAGCCGAGCAACTCGTCGTTAGCAACGGAGAGCTGCAGGTCGAACTCACCTTGGGACAGGAAAAGGTGCGGAAAAACATCCTTGACGCATCCGACAAACGCATTCGCTCCATCCTTTCCTGGCAGCATGAACTCGGAATTCCTGTGCTGCCGATCAGTACCGCCGAAGACGTTGCAGGACAGGTACGTCACCTGCTGGGCCGCGTCGAAGCTCTTCGGAGGCAGCTATGAGTGCTCCTCCCAACCCAGCTCTAGCCAAGCTTCACGATTACTATCAGCCCATTCAGCCTGCGTGGGTGCCGCAGACCATTGGATGGTACGTCTTGTTTGTCTTTCTTGCGCTGTTCCTTCTTTGGCTTCTGTTCCACGCCATCCATCGCTGGTTTGCAAATCGTTATCGCCGGGAAGCTCTGCGTGAGCTTGCAACCGCAAAACCCGACCAGTTCTCTGCCCTACTCAAGAGAACAGCACTCGCCGTATGGCCACGTGAGCAGGTGGCCTCGCTGAGTGGTAACGACTGGCTGACGTTCCTGAACGAAGCTGCAAAGACTGAATCATTTCTAACTATGCCCGGAAGCCAGATCGAGGAGTTTGCGCTGCATCAAAACAGCGCATCGCTGGATGAGGAACAGGCACTACGGGACATCGCAGTCCAATGGATAAGGAGGCATCGTGTACAGGCTTGAATATCCATGGCTACTCGCTCTGCTTCCGCTTCCGCTGCTGATCTATTGGCTGCTGCCTGCTTACAAGGAGGAACAAAACTCCCTCCGCCTCAGCTTTTTTATGTATATCAGCTCGGCAATAGGGATCACCCCGCAACCCGGCGCCGTCGTCCCGAAGACGAACTGGCTGCAAAAAATCCTCGCGCCTCTCTGTTGGTCATTCATCATCCTTGCTCTCGCCCGCCCGCAGCGCGTAGAGCCACCCATACAAAGGATTCAGCCGGGCCGCGACTTGATGCTCGCGCTTGATATCTCGCAATCAATGGAGACGCCGGACTTCCGCACCCCCGACGGCAAACGGATGCGCCGCGTCGATGCCGTCAAACAAGTCGTCGCCGACTTCATACGACGTCGCAAAAACGATCGTATCGGCCTTATTGTCTTCGGACGCTCTGCCTATCCGGTCACTCCGTTCACTCTCGATCACGATGCCTGCATCAAGATACTCAAGCAGATAGACGCAGGCATGGCAGGTCCGCAGACCATGATCGGTGATGCCATCGGGTTAGCCATCAAGCAGTTCGACGCAAGCGACGCCAAACAAAAAGTACTCATCCTGCTCACGGACGGCAACGATACCGGCAGCCTCATGCCGCCGCGTAAAGCTGCCGAGATCGCAAGCCAGCGCGGCATCACCATCCACGTAGTCGGCATCGGCGATCCCCATGCAACCGGGGAGGACAAGGTCGATTACGCTTCGCTGGGCGACATCGCAAAAGCAACCGGAGGCCACCTCTTTCACGGAGAAAGTCGTGATGAATTGCAGAAAGCCTATGAGACCCTCGACGCCATCACCCCACAAAACTTCACGACACTTAGCTATCAGCCAAAGACAGAGCTATTCATGATTCCGCTAGGCGCTGGCCTTCTTCTACTTACCGGCTATCACGTTCTCATGCTGCTCCTCAACTTCATCCTGCGTCTCTTCAGCCACAAACAGGAGCCAGCCATCGAAGAAGTCGACTCCTCCATCTTCAAGGTGCATATATGAAGGACTGGTGGGCAGCGCTGCACTTCATACAGCCGCGATGGCTCTGGCTTTTGTTGGCCGTCCCGCTTATCTATCTGTCCTTTCTTATTCGACACGATGTACGCGCACGATGGAAGCGTTACATCGATCCCGATCTACTGGACCACCTCATCGTCACACCCAGGCGTCGATGGAGACTGCGTCCGATCCACATGACTTGCCTTCTAATCCTTCTTGGTACAGTGGCATTGGCTGGCCCCACATGGAGGCGCGAGCAGCCACCATTCACCGAAGACAAGGCGCCACTCGTCATCGCCCTTGACCTCTCACAAACCATGGACGCGATCGACCTCGACCCAACCAGGGTCGAGCGCGCGAAGCTGAAACTTCGTGATCTCCTCAAGACCCGCAACGGCGCCCGCACAGCACTCTTTGTCTACGCAGGCACCACCCACATGGTCTTGCCGTTCACAACAGACGCATCTCTCTTCGATCTCTATCTCAGCTCGCTCTCCACGTCTCTAATGCCCGTTAAAGGCAAAGACACCGCGACGGCGCTCCACACTATCGAAGATTTCCTGAAGGACGAACCCGTTCCCGGCACCATCCTCTTCGTTACGGACGGCATAGAGCCATACGCTCTCCCGGCATTCAAACAGTTCACCGCACAAAATCAGGACAAGGACGACATCCTCATCATGGGCGTCGGAACATCGCGCGGTGGCCCTGTACGTACCTCCGGCAACAGCTTCCTGAATGACTCTCTAGGCCGCCGCGTCTACGCCAAACTGAACGTCAGCGCTCTCCGCTCGCTCGATCAAATCGGGATACCCGCAACATCGCTCACACTCGACGATGATGATATCAATTGGATCCAACGTCACGTTCGGCATCATCTCCAATCGGTACAACAGCGCGACAGCAAAACCCGTTGGATCAATGAAGGCTACTGGCTCACAATTCCAATCGCCGCTCTAGCTCTCCTCTGGTTCCGCAAAGGTTGGACGGTACGCTGGACGTCCTCTGCGTTAGCAATCGTCTTCATCGTCCCTCAACCCGGAGCACTGGCTGGCTTCCGTTGGCTGGACCTATGGCTTACACCCGACCAGCAAGGTCGTTACTACTTCCAAAAAGGAAACTACCCCAAGGCTGCGGAATGCTATGAAGACCCGCTATGGAAAGGACTTTCCTTCGTCCGCGCCGGCGATCCAGACGCCGCACTCAACGCCTTCGCCCTCAGCGATTCCGCGGAAGCCTGGTACGACCAGGGCAACGTTCTCGCCCACATGGCGAAATATCCAGAGGCGGTCCAGGCGTATCAGCAGGCACTCGCAAGACGTCACCCATGGCCCGATGCACAGCAAAACCTCGAGCTGGTCCAATCACTCATTCCGAAGACAAAAGAGAAAGACAAAGACGAAGAACAGGAAACCCCACCCAACCTTCCGCCCGATCAAATCAAGTACGACGACAAAGCCAAGAACGGCAAGAAGACACAAGTACTAGCCGCCGATCCCGCCAAGATGGCCGACATCTGGATGCGAAATATCCAAACGACCCCAGCGGACTTCCTCCGTCTCCGGTTCGCCATCCAGGCCTCGCAGGAGCACCACAAATGAGATCGCTCCTCCTCACCGTCGCGCTTGCAAGCGCTGCATCTCTCGCATCGGCGCAGTCCCCTGTCATCCATGCAAAGCTCGTCCCTGCCACCAACATCATCGTTGGCCAGCCTGTACATCTCGTAGTGGAAGTCCTCGTCCCCAATTTCTTCACCGGCGAACCACTATTCCCTACCTTCGAGCTTGAGAATGCCATCGTCGTTCTCCCCGAAGAATCTACGGAGAACTTCAACGAGACGGTCAACGGGCAATCCCTATCCGGCATCCGTCGCACTTACTTTCTTTACCCGCAGCAGGCCGGCGACTTTCACCTTCCATCCGTGCAAATCGTTGTCCCATACGCAATCGCTCCCCCAAAAGGAACAGAAGCGCACCTCACTCTTCCCCGTCTGACATTTCATGCCGATATCCCGGTAGCCGCCCGTGACCTCAGCTACTTCCTGCCAACCGCACGACTCGCCATGCAACAGCGTTGGAGCGCCCCGCTAAACAAACTACGCGTAGGCGATGTTGTCGAACGCACCATAACCGTCACTGTCGACAAGATGCAAGGGATGCTCATCCCACCATTGCCATTCGAAGCCCCAGCAGGCATCAAAGCCTATCCGGAAGAACCAAAAGTGCAGAATCAGATGACCGACCGCGGCGAGTTTGTTCAGGGGCTCCGCGTGCAATCAGCAAAGTATTTTATTCAGAAGGAAGGCGACTACACCCTGCCTGCAATTGAATTGAAATGGTGGAACCTCAATACAAATCGATTGGTCACCGCAACTATCCCTGTAGTCCATTTCACCGCCGCTCCGAACCCCGGTTACGTAGCCGAACTTCCACCTGATTTGGAAGCCGCCGCCATTGTCCCACCAAAGCCGACGAGTCTCTGGAGCCGCTATCGTTGGACGCTCAAAATCACACCCTGGGTTCTTGCTGCACTGGTTCTTGCGTGGCTGGTCTATCGATACCTTCCTGGATCGATGCAGCGCCTACAAATTAGGCGAAAGCAACATGCCCAATCCGAAGGCGTTCACTTTCGAAGCCTGCTTCGTGCCTGTCGGCGCAACGACGCACACACTGCCTATACGAGACTGCTCCTGTGGCTGGGACACGCAGAACGACGCAGCACCATGGATATTCTCCTATACCAAAATGGCGACGAGGACCTGACGCAGCAGGTAAACGCTTTAACCGAAACTCTCTTTTCGAGCTCTTCAAATAAAACATGGAGCGGTCGAATCATGGCCAATCGCCTGCAGAAACATCGCCACGCGCAGACACGAAAGATCCGGCAGAAAACACCCCTTCCCTCGCTGAATCCCTAAGAATCCCGCATCCATACTGTCGATTCTTACAGTTCCTTTGTCTTTGGCAGAATCCTACCGTAAGAAGCAGCCTCGGGGCCTCTCCTCGCCTACCGCTTCACAAGGGGTGTCGCGACAAAAAGGAATATCCGTAGCTGCCGGCTGGGAGATTCGATGCGGAAACAGCAAAAGTCTAAGACAGGTCGTTCCACCAGACCCAAACTACATCCTTGGATCATAATCGCCGTCCTTATTTTGACAATAGCCGGCGTCGTTCTCTGGAAGTTCTCTACGACCTCGCAGACCTCAGCCGCTGGCATTTCATCGCATCGTGTTGATCCGGTTGTAACGGCTCCGGCAGAACCGGCAACTAGGAACACCACCGGGAAAGTGCTCTTTGGGCCGACAGTGCCCAACAAAACGCCGCCCACTGGCAAAACCCAACCCGGCATGGTCTGGATACCCGGCGGAGAGTTCTCCATGGGCGCGCAGGATCCTCCCGACATGGAACATGATCATGTCGGCATGAAGGCCACCGAAGACTCCCGCCCCGTCCACCGCGTCTACGTTGATGGCTTCTGGATGGACGAGACCGATGTCACGAATGCAGAGTTTGCGAAATTTATCGCCGCAACCCATTACATTACCGAAGCAGAACGCACCCCAAAAGCCGAGGATTTCCCCGGCGCTCCGCCCGAAAACCTCGTCGCCGGTGCGGTTGTCTTCTCTCCGCCCGATCAAGCCGTGCCACTCAATGACTATCTCCAATGGTGGAACTACGTAAAGGGTGCAAACTGGCGCCATCCCAGCGGCCCAGACAGCAATATCAAGGGCAAGGAAAACTATCCGGTCGTTGACGTCTCCTATAACGATGCTCTCGCCTATGCCAAATGGGCAGGCAAGCGTCTCCCTACCGAAGCAGAGTGGGAATTCGCGGCCCGCGGTGGCCTTACCGGAAAGCCTTTCGTCTGGGGCGATACCTTCCGTCCCGATGGTAAGTACATGGCGAATACCTTCCAGGGTCACTTCCCCAACAAAAACACCGATGAAGATGGATTCGCCGCAACATCGCCCGTAACAAAATTCCCGGCCAACGGCTATGGTCTCTACGACATGGCCGGCAACGTATGGCAATGGACCTCTGACTGGTATCGCCCGGACTACTACCGGCAGCTAGCCGAATCCGGTAATATCGCCCGCAATCCGATCGGTCCCACCGATTCCTTTGACCCTGCGGAGCGAGGAGCTCCCAAGCGCGTCATGCGTGGTGGGTCTTACTTATGCACCGATCAGTACTGCTCCCGCTACATGGTGGGAACCCGCGGCAAGGGAGACGCCTCAACAGGCACCAACCATCTAGGCTTCCGCTGCGTGAAGCCAATCACTCACACATAGCCAGGAGACACCATGAGTAAGCTGCTCCGCACACTGCTCTATTCCTATTTATCTTTTTCCGTCGCGATTCTCACCGTCAGGCCGGCAACAGCCCAGTCAGATCCTCTTCCTTCCTGGAACGACACCGCAGCCAAACACAATATCGAGTCTTTCGTAGAGCGCGTCACCAAAGAAGGCGGCCCGGACTTCGTGCCGCCCGCCGAACGAATCGCCACCTTCGATAACGACGGCACTCTCTGGGTCGAATCGCCGGTCTATACCCAGATAGCCTTCGCCTTCGACCGCGTGAAAGCAATGGCTCCACAGCATCCCGAGTGGAAGACAACGCAGCCATTCAAAGGAGTTCTCGAAGGCGATATGAAGGCAGTTGCCGCGACCGGCGAAAAAGGTATCGTGGAGATCACCATCGCAACCAGTACCGGGATGACCAACGCAGAGTTTGAAAAATCGGTCTCAGAATGGATTGCCACAGCACATGATCGAAAATTCAATCGGCCCTACACAGAGCTGATCTATCAGCCAATGGTTGAACTGCTCGCCTACCTTCGCAGCAACGGCTTCAAAACATACATTGTCTCCGGCGGAGAGCAGGAGTTCATGCGGCCCTGGGCGGAAAAAGCCTACGGCATCCCACCCGAACAGGTGGTCGGCTCAATGATGAAAACGCAGTTAGAAATGCGCAATGGACAGCCAGTCCTTATGCGCTTGCCACAGATAGGCCTCCTTGACGATGGTCCCGGCAAGCCTGTCGGCATCAACGAATTCATTGGACGCCGTCCAATCCTTGCCTTCGGTAACTCCGACGGCGACCTTCAAATGTTGGAATGGACGGCAGCAGGCCCTGGGGCACGACTCATGCTTCTGGTTCATCACACGGACGCGGAACGCGAATACGCCTATGACCGCAAATCTTCAGTCGGCAAACTGGACAAGGCTTTGGACGAAGCCACTGCCAAAGGCTGGACTGTCGTCAGCATGAAAGATGACTGGAAAAAGGTCTTTGCCTTCCAGTGAAGCTGCCTGCTCATAGACGTGCAAAAATGCCTGAACTTGCTCTATGGCGAGTCTCAGGTGCGCGAGCCAAAAATAATAAGCTACTGATCTTATGGTGCCGGGAGGGGGGGTCGAACCCCCACGAGGTTGCCCTCGGCGGATTTTGAGTCCCTATCCCCCACTTCGTACATATTGAAAACACAATGTTTACAGCGACTTAGCGGACTTCACGATGCGGTTCCATGCGGTTCTGTGAGGGGGTATCCGGGATGTTTGGGCACAGTTTGGGCACAGTTCGCAGCATCAGATTCGGTCAGTTTAGATTGACCTTTTTAGAGTGGCGACTTGGCACTGTGGCCCCCGACCAGACTCAATGAGTGCCTTGGCGATTTGGCTTAGGTCGAAGCTCTGCTTACTCGGTCAAAACCGAATCATTCACACGAGCCCAAAGCCCCCAAGCTGCTCCTGGATCGGCTCGCAAGCGCGTATAGCGATCAGGTGCGACGCCTTCATGATCGTCACTGTACGTTTGTGGTTGCCCATGAATTGTTATCGCATCTTCAACTTCGCTAACGGATTCTCTATGAGCGGAAAAGGCCTCATCGCCGGGTACGTCCACCATATCGACACCATAGCTCGCCGCTGTCTCACTGGATGGTAAGTCCCAGACTGAATTAAGTGTCTCTTGCGTAAACAACTTCATCTGTTAGCTCCCTATTCGGAATTCCAATGGGACATCTTTCAATGAGAATTGGCAACGTCTTTGTAGCAAACTGTTTGGAACAAACGCGCAATTGGAGTGCCAGGCTCCGTATGCTTCAGCACTCCGCCTATCTGGTAAAGCCCGAGTCCGCAGGTTCCTTCAATCTTCATCTGGTTGAATTCGACGTAAAAGCTATTTGCCCCCCGAACGCCGTATTCAACTGAGATTTCCTTTCCGTCAACAGTGAACTTGCGTTCGGATTTGAAGGTCGTCGTCACTTGACGAGGTCTATGGTTCGGAGTGTCCACTCTCAGTTCACATTCGACTTCGGTCAGGTGATCCCATCCCTGCCCATTGAAATGAAAGTCGCAGATCCTTCCTGACAATGCGTCCGTTCCAGTCATATGCTCGGCAGCATGAACATGCGCCATAGGACTTCCATCCCCCCACAAAACACCGTCAATCGCAAAGAAAGATCCGACCGCTCCGAGATATGGGTCAAAGGGTTGAGAGATGTGATTCTCCATAAGGTCACCAACGAATGCAAGAACGGGATTCGCGGGGTCACCGTTCGAAAACGACACCATAGTGTGATCCTTAATTTGCATAATGATGAGGGAATCGCATTTGACGGCAAGTGTGTTTTGGATCGCAGACAGATCCTTGATGTCAGTCTGGCTGCCTCGACATACTCCTTTGAACGTCAAGGGTAACTGAGCATTTTGCCCCGAAGCAGCCCCGGCGATTGTCAGCAAGACCAACACGGCAAGCTGTTTCATTTGGTTTGCCTCCCGTTCTCCAAACCGTTATAGCACGGGCTATACGTCCGAAGGCGCCCCACACACCTCGATTGATGAGAGCGGGCCAACGCACTTATTGAGCATTGGTACGGCACTTCTGGCACGGTTTGCGTCTTCATGTGTTCTTGAACACATGAGAAGAATACATTCTTCTCATAATTGGAAATCACCCGCAGCGGAGGCGTCTGTCAAGGCCGCGAAGCGCCGCGCTAGCGGTCGGAGCGCAGCGCAGAGCCTTTACAGACGCCGGAGCGGAGGGTACGCCGCGCCAGCGGCTCGATGTCAAGTTGGGATTAGCTCTCTGACTCGTGCCAGCCGATAGTCGGTGTCCACACTTGAGCGGCATCGGTTTCGGCTGAAAGACAAGGCACAAGGAAAACACGGAGAACGGCCCCCACTTCGGCTAGAGTAAGGGCTTTATCACCGGCATTCAGGCGGCCCGCAAACGCTTTCCATAGCTGCATCTTTTGGGCATCGGTCAAGAACTCGTCTGTCAGCGCAAATGGAACGCCATTCGGCATCACCGAACCGCGCCTCTGGAAGGACAACGCGATTGCATTACGCAAGGATTCCAACTTGAATGTCCAGGTGTTCACCATGAACCAGATGTCGTAGAAATCTTTCATTCGGCTGTTACGGATGTCGAGTTGAACCATCGCGTGCAACTTTTCCGCAATCGACGCCTCCCGTGGGTAAGCTCGAATGATCGGCGCTGACATTGGCAAGAGAACAGGGAACGTCGCCAGCTCAGGCTCCGGGAAAACCGCATCGCCAAATCCGATATCGACCTGCAAAGTAATCTGCGCCCCGGCGAGTTCAGCGCGAAACCTGATGTGAACGCCGTTGTATTCGTCGTTCTCTTTGATCGTCGTCCCTTCGACAGATTGGCTATCAAAGACAATGCCGTCGTCCTCCGTGATTTCGCAGATGTCACGGAAGACCTGTTCAACGTCGGCGATGGCAGAGGAGCCCCAGCCGAGCAAATCCAAGTCCTTCGTTGGTCTATGGGTTTCCCCGGTCCACAGCGTAAAGAGCGTTGCGCCTTTGAGCACAAAGCGATCTCTGTAGGTCGAAATCCCCAGCCTATAGAGGAATCTTTCAATGGCGAATCTGCCGAGCACTCTCTGATAATCTTCGCCCTTCTCGCGGGAGAGGGAGAGGAGCTTGGCTCGGATGGATGCCGCCGGATTCTTGTTGGGTTCTCGCGTCATAGAGCCTCCATGTATGGGCGAATGACATTGCTGACGCGGCAAATCTTAGCGTAGCGATAGATGTCATTGATGCTTGCCTTTCTCTGCGAAAGGCAATCTCGTAGGGCCTCGATTGCGATATCGAGGCCGATCTTATTACGAAACTTAAAGCAGTCCGCGACCGTCTTTGCAGCGGAGTAAACACGGACGGAAACGCCCTCGACACGATGGGTCTCAATGCCTTCTGTGAGGGATGGCCCGGACAGTCGAGCAATCCTTAGCGAAGGAGACTCCAGCACGGGCGTTCTAGCGCCCTTCCCCAGGGCAATCCATATCGACGATGGGTTCTGAGTCGTAATCTCGTGGAATGCGAGCGCCGTTAGAAGGCACAGAACGGCTCCCGGAACTCGCTTTGTCACCTCAGCATAGGAATGCTTCTCGGTAATGGCCGCGTCGGGTAGAGTGTAGACGCCGCGACCGGTTCGGCTGAGTTTGCCTCGCCGGTACAGACGCAGAAGATATTCGCGTGGAATGCCAAGCGCTTCAAGATCGCGGGGTCTGACGATCCCGTGCTTGCCGACATATCGCAGTGTCTCCACCATGTTGTTTGTCATCGTCGATTGTCTCAAAACGTCATTAGTTGATTATAAAGGATGACGTATTGCAACAGTTCTAAAGACTCAAACCCAATCCAAGCTGCTCTACGATTTGCTGTACCGGCTGAGGGTCAAGGTTCTTCGCGATAGTCATATCCTCAAGAGCAACGGACTTCGATACATCACGACTCAGTTCCTGGCCCAGCGTTGCCGCGTCGTTCGTGTAAATCTGTGCGTCATACTGCGCCCGAGAGACGGAGACATACGCCATGCGGCTATTCAGCAACTCACCGTGCGCCTGTTCGGAGTCAACGTGAATCAGCACCCGGTCGGCGGTCTGGCCCTGGCTGCTGTGGCTCGTGACCGCATAGCCGAAGTCCAAATGCGGATGTTGCCGCGCATTGAACTCGACCTCACGACCCGAGTCCATCTTAAGTTTCAGGTTTCCGCCACCGTCGATCTGCTCCACCGTCCCCAGCTCACGATTCGCCAGTTTTTGCTCGTGATAAGGGGCGGTCACCTGCACCCGGTCGCCCTCTGCAAATGTGCGCTCGGTGTCGCGGTAGACCGTCACGCCCTGCAACCGGCGCGGGTCATAGCTCAACTCCTCGCCGCTCTTCCGCGTCACCGTGACGATGTTGTTCTCCGGCTCAGTACGGGCCACACGCGCATATTCCCCCGCCTCGATGCCGAGCGGCTTCGACCCTTTCGAGTAGCGGATTACGTCGCCCCGCTCGTAGTTCTGCGCGTACTGCCGGTCGGCTCCAGTGATGTCCTGTCGTGCGTAGAGCACATGCACTCGGTGCTCTTCACTCTTCACCTGGCCGGTGTCCTGCATCGCTCGATGGATGTGCTGGTTGATCTCGCGGCGGCTTTCATTGTCGGGCGAGACGACCAACGTGTTCTCCGGCGAACGGACATACTCGCGGGCAATCTCCGCGATGCGCTCCTGCCGGTCGCCGATCTCATGCACGCGCCCCTGTTCGTTGAGATTGCCAATGGCATCCCGCACCTCGCCCCGCGCAAGCTGCTCGACAACCTCCTTCAATGCTGGGTCTTTCTGCCGGATGATCTCGTCAAGACGCGCCGTGCGAAGCCCCGCCTCCTGCAACTGCGCGTAAGGCCTCCCGGCCTCCACCGCCTCATGCTGCCGCGTATCGCCCACGAAGAGTACACGGTCATTTTCCCTTAGCCGCTCGATGAACGTGTGCATCTGCTTGGTGCTTGCCATGCTCGATTCGTCGATAACATAGAGCCGTTTTTGGCTGTCGTCGGCGCGGTCACCACGCGCGAGATGATGCTGTAACGTGTGCGTCGCTGCGCTAGCAGGATACCGGCTTCGATAGTTTTGCCGAGCCCCACTTCGTCAGCGAGAATAGCTCCTTTAGAAAGCGGTGAGCGGAAAGCGAAGAGCGCTGCTTCAATCTGATGTGGATTTAGATCGACTTGAGCATCTGAGAGAGCGGACGCGAGTTTGTCCACGTCGTCCGAACTGGACCGTTTCGTCAGCTCATGCGCAAAGAGCTTGGCGTGATAGGCCGTCAGACTCATCGGCTCGCAGTATTCTCCGTGCACCAAGTTTAGAGCACTCCGTGACTTTGGGCACAGTTTGGGCACAGAAAAACACATACGAAGATGCGTTGATTTGGTAAATCATTGATTTTATTGGTGCCGGGAGGGGGGGTCGAACCCCCACGAGGTTGCCCTCGGCGGATTTTGAGTCCGCTGCGTCTGCCAGTTCCGCCATCCCGGCCTTGGGACCCAGGCCGCGCCATTACGGCCAGCCTTGGTACGGCGAATGCAACCCGCGTCTTACTGACACGAACTGCCCTGCGAAACCTAGTATCGCACAGCCGCACACTCTCTTCCAAAGACCCGCGAGACCTTCAAATAGACCGGCCAGCATACGCTTGGGCATGAGTTGACCACCTCCCTGCGCCTAATCGAAGACGCCCTTATAGACCACGAGCTTTGGCGACCCACGTCCGTCGCACAGGTTTGAATTTGACAGCCCATAGTCGCCCTATTTATCTTTTGCGTCGCCTATTAAGTTCAGCAGAACACTAGACAAACACCTTCGCAAAGCAATATCTCTTCGCAGAAACATTTACTTCGATGATAAAAATAATCATCCCCCGACCAGCGAACACTCCACCTGTGGAGATAACCATCGCACAAGATACGATTTGCACGCACAACAAAGGAACCTCGAAATGACGACAAGCAACAAGCGCGGCCAAACCCTCTCGTCGTACGCGACTAAAGCCACCCGCCACGCACTTCCCTTCTTCGCCGCATTGCTTGCCGCGTCCCTCGCAGCACAGGTTCCCGCCCACGTCCCCACTCCAGCCACCCAGCATCGTGTCGACGAGCTAGTCAGCAAGATGACCCTCGAAGAAAAAGTCTCGCAGATGCAGAACACGGCCGTCGCCATCCCGCGTCTCGACATCCCCGCATACGACTGGTGGAGCGAGGGCCTCCACGGCATCGCCCGCTCCGGCTACGCCACCGTCTTCCCTCAGGCGATCGGCCTCGCCGCCACATGGGACGTTCCCCTCATGCACCAGACGGCCACGGTCATCAGCACAGAAGCCCGCGCCAAGACCAACGAAGCCTTCCGCCACAACGTTCACAGCATCTACTACGGCCTCGATATCTGGTCTCCCAATATCAACATCTTCCGTGATCCCCGCTGGGGCCGCGGCCAGGAGACTTACGGCGAAGATCCATTCCTCACCAGCCGTCTAGGCGTCTCGTTCGTGGAAGGTCTACAGGGTGATGACCCCACTTACTACAAAGTCATCTCCACTCCCAAGCACTTCGCCGTCCACTCCGGCCCTGAAAACACCCGCCACACCGCCAACGTAGATCCCTCCGCGCACGACCTCGAAGACACCTATCTCCCCGCCTTCCGCGCAACGGTCACAGAAGCCAAAGCCGGCAGCGTCATGTGCGCCTACAACTCCATCGACGGCGAACCAGCCTGCGCTAACACCATGCTCTTGCAGGACACTCTCCGCAAAGCCTGGGGCTTCAACGGCTACATCACCTCCGACTGCGCCGCCATCACCGACGTAGCCGAAGGCCACAAGTTCTCCGCCGACCTCGAGCACGCCGCCGTCGTCTCCATCCGCGCCGGCACCGACACAAGCTGCGGCAAAGAGTACGCCGTCCTCGTAAAAGCAGTGCACGATGGCCTTATCTCCGAAAAAGAGCTCGACGTCTCCGTCAAGCGCCTCTTCACCGCCCGCTTCCAGCTCGGCCTCTTCGACGAAGCCTCCAAAGTCAAATACGCCCAAATTCCCTTCTCCGCCGACGACTCTCCCGAGCACCGCAAGCTGGCACTCGACGTAGCCGGCAAGTCCATCGTCCTCCTCAAGAACGACGGCACCCTCCCCCTCAAAAAGAACATCACCGTAGCCGTTGTCGGCCCCAACGCCGCCAGCCTCGCCGCCATCGAAGGCAACTACAACGCCGTCCCCTCGCACCCCATCCTCCCGCTCAACGGCATGGAAGCCATGTTCGGTGCCGCCAACGTCAAGTACGCACAGGGCTCGCCCTACGTCAGCGAGCTCTCACTCCCTGTTCCCCGCACTGCCTTCCGCCCCGCCGCCGGAGATCCCCACTATGGCCTCAAAGCCGAGTACTTCAACAACACCACCCTCGACGGCGCTCCCTCCATGACCCGCGTCGACGATCAGGTCGAGTTCGACTGGAACTCCGCCTCCCCCGACAAATCCATCGATGCCTCCCACTTCGGCGTCCGCTGGACCGGCACCATGCAGGTCCCTACCGCAGGAAAATATGAGCTCAACTTCACCCTCGCCCACTGCTACCCCTGCGGCGACACAGAAAGCGCCCGCCTCTTCTTCG
>Ga0302315_10002779_pt1 | contig 16277 bp, 14 predicted proteins | sample III_Palsa_N3_1_FD_200532 | JGI IMG/M metagenome (GOLD analysis project Ga0302315, IMG submission 200532) | Peat permafrost microbial communities from Stordalen Mire near Abisko, Sweden - III_Palsa_N3_1 | ecosystem: Environmental > Terrestrial > Soil > Palsa > Peat permafrost | place: Sweden... | reverse complement strand
ATAAAACAATAGCGCCAGTGCTATCCAAACGACGCTCATAATGGCTGCCCTGGTTAAACTCACCGGTTTATCTGATCTGGCGAACAAGCCCAGGTCAATAGCCAGCATAATGAATATAAAAATGATAAAACCTGATATGAAGATCAGTTCGTTCGGCATTATTTGTTGCGTTCAGTAGTAAAACGTACCAATTGTTCAAGCCCGGTGCGCGAATCGCCTTCGGGAAAGGTATTTAATAGCTCAAAAGCCTCTTCCTGATATTTTTTCATCTGCGTTTCGGCGTATTGCAGTCCGCCTGCTTCCTGTACAAATTTAATGATCTGTCTAATTTTTTCGGGATTATCATTGTGGTTCTTTACCAGGTTGATCATCCTCTTTTTATCAGCGCTATCACAATTGTTAAGCGCGTATATCAGCGGTAGCGTAACTTTCTTTTCCTTTATATCTATACCCAGCGGTTTGCCTACGTCATCAGTACCAAAATCAAACATGTCATCCTTGATCTGGAACGCTATGCCTATTTTTTCGCCAAACAGGCGCATCTTCTCAATCGTTTCCTTATCCGCCCCGGCTGATGCCGCCCCGCATGCACAGCACGATGCGATCAGCGATGCCGTTTTTTGCCTTATCACATCATAATAGACCGGCTCCCCAATATCCATGCGGCGCACCTTTTCAATTTGCAGTAATTCGCCCTCGCTCATTTGCCGCACAGCCTCACTCACTATCCGCAGCAATTCAAAATCATTATTATTAATGGATAACAGCAATCCCTTCGACAGCAGGTAATCGCCTACCAAAACGGCTATCTTATTTTTCCATAGTGCGTTTATCGAGAAAAATCCACGGCGCTGGTAGGAGTTATCCACCACATCATCGTGCACCAGCGTGGCGGTATGCAGCAGCTCAACCAAAGCCGCACCCCGGTGGGTTGACTCGTTAATGCCACCACAAATACTGGCCGAAAAAAACACGAACATAGGCCTGATCTGCTTCCCTTTACGCTTAACAATATAATGGGTAATCCTGTCAAGCAGAGGTACTGAGCTTTGCATGGAAGTTTTGAACCTTTCTTCAAAAACATCAATCTCGGCAGCGATGGGTTTTTTAATCTCGTTGATGCTCAGCATTAAACTAAACAAGCTTTAGTATGAAACAGATAGCCCTTTCAGGCAATTTGAAACAAACATAAGCTAAAAATTATGTACCTGCATTATCAGCATAAATATTTTGACGAATATTAAACCATTATAAATATTTATAATCTATTACTATATAAGAACACAAATATTAAAATATATGAAAACCAAAATATTAGGAGGCTTATTGGTAGCTATTTTAGCCATAACCTCAGTTGCACAGGCACAGGACAGGACACCGGTTATAAACCATCGTGAACACAGGCAGGAACGCCGTATTAACCAGGGCGTGCGCAGCGGACAACTTACCCGCACCCAAGCCCATCACCTGCGTAATGATGAAAGGCGTATACGCGACGAAAAACGCATTGCAAAAGCCGATGGCCACATGACACGCGGAGAACGCCGTGACATACGCCATCAGCAAAACCGCGTAAGCCGTGCCATTCACCGCGATGAACATAACAACAGGCTAAGAGGATAAAAATGAAAGGATAGTTTTTTGATTGATCGGTTTATTTGAATGAAGCGTTCCGGGGTGTGAGCCGGGGCGCTTTTTTTGTGTGAAAAAAAGAAAATATAGAACACTGAATTTTGAATATCGAATAATGAAGTGTTTTAAATAGGTGCCGGATGTTTAACATTAAACTTCGGCATTGGATGTTCAAAACACAGTGCTGGATATTGCCTTACAAGCAAGCGCTACCATTCCTACTCTCAAAAATTATCTTACCTTTGCAATCCATTTCCCGGAGAGGTGTCTGAGTGGTCGAAAGAGCACGCCTGGAAAGTGTGTATACGCCAAAAGTGTATCGAGGGTTCGAATCCCTCCCTCTCCGCACATTTCATTATCAAAACCAAACAAAAGCCTGCAAATCAAATGATTGCAGGCTTTTGTATTTTAATCGAAACCCCTATTAATACACCATTTCCCGACAAAAAAGGGCGTGATTAGGTGAGTAGTTTTAAGGGATAGTACAACTCACCGAATGTGGCATAACTATTTGACAAACAGCATGTTCAAAAACTGAACATCTTGACTGGAAGTATCTGCAAAGCTAAATTTGTTTCACTTTTTAATGTAAAAACATTATGAAAACTAATTTCAGCTTACTCTTCTATATGAAGAAGCAAAAAAACTACCAATCAGGTTCCGCGCCGATCTACATTCGCATCACCGTAAGTGGAAAACGTTCTGAAACTACCACAGGACGTGAATGCGAACCATCGCGCTGGAACACAGGCGCAGGCCGTGCCAACGGCACAAAAGAAGACACCAGGGCGTTTAATGCGTTTCTGGACGATTTGCAAACCAAAGTTTATCAGGCACACCGGTTATTAACCGAAGCAGATGAATTAATTACCGCCGAAACCATCCGAAACAAGTTCCTGGGCAAAACAGAAAAACCACGTTCTTTAATTGAAATATTTAAGGATCATAATAAAAAGGTGGAAGCCCTCATCGGAAAAGAATATGCCAAAGGTACTTTATGCCGCTATCAAACCTCTTTAAAACACACTATTGATTTCCTGAAATGGAAATACAACCTTACCGACATTGACATTAAAAAGGTAGATCATGCCTTTCTGATGGAATATGAGTTTTATCTGCGTTCCGAGCGTAAATGCGCAAATAACTCTGCTATTAAGTATATCAAGAACTTTGGCAAGATCATCCGTATTTGTATTGCCAACAGATGGCTTATTTATGACCCTTTCCTGAACTATAAGAATAAAATAAAAACCGTTGACCGGGTTTACCTGACGGCCGGTGAATTACAGGAAATGATCAATAAAGATATGGCAACTGACCGATTAACACAGGTTAGAGACATTTTCCTATTTTGTTGTTTTACAGGGTTGGCTTATGCAGATGTGAAGAAATTACGCAGATGGGATTTGGTAACTGGTATTGATGGTGAACAATGGATTTCTATAAAAAGACAAAAAACTGATACTCCTTCCCGCATCCCCTTACTGCCTGCCGCCTCCACGCTTATGAAACGTTATGCTAATCATCCGAATTGTGAGAACAGCGGTAGAGTATTACCTGTGTTGAGCAATCAGAAAATGAATTCCTACCTTAAGGAAATAGCGGATGTATGTGGCATTAATAAGCCCATAACCTTCCATATTGCCCGGCATACGTTTGCTACTACTGTAACCCTTTTAAATGGCGTACCGATTGAAAGCGTATCAAAGATGTTAGGCCATACCAATATCAAGACGACACAACATTATGCCAAGATACTGGATATTAAGGTAGGTGCAGATATGGCGTTACTGAAAAAGAAGTTTGCTTCACCTAAAATAATTACAAAAAGAATCATTAAACCACAGCAAAGAGAAAATCAAACAATAATTCAAAAAGAAAAGCCTATTATATGAATAAGCAAATTATCATTCCCGAAGAAAGAATATTAACAAAAATCTTTCTTATCAGGGGCGAGAAAGTAATTTTAGATGTACATCTTGCGGAATTATATGGTGTTGAAACCAGGACATTGAAACAGGCTGTAAAAAGAAATTTAAGCAGGTTCCCGTCCGATTTTATGTATGTTTTAACGGAATCGGAAATTGAGTAGGTGGTATCACAAAATGTGATACCACACAAAAAACTCTTTGGAGGTGCTGATCCCTACGCATTTAGTGAGGCAGGGGTAGCGATGTTGTCCGGCATACTAAAAAGCGATCAAGCGGTAAAAGTGAACATTATGATCGTCCGAACTTTTGTGGCCTTAAGGAAAATGGCACTTAACTATCAAGAGATCGTGAAGAAACTGGAGACAATGGAATTCGGAAATGATAAAAAGTTCAAGGAGATTTATGCAGCATTAAATCATTTGTTAAGCCCGCCTAATCCGCCACGAAAGCGCATTGGTTATAAATCGGAAGATTTATAAAGATTATATGAAGTGACGCCAATCCAATTCTTCCTCGAATTGGATTTTTACTTTAAAAAGACATTATTATTTTTGTTTAACGTATCAATTTAACATCTTTGTTAAAATTTATAAATGTTATGGGTGCTTATTCCACAGAAACCGAAGAATTGATCAAAGCCACCGCAAAAAAGGTGTTTTTCGTCGATGGGAATGTCCATGCGAACACCCAGGATATTGCTGATGCAGCGGGAATTAACAGGGCTTCTATTCATTATTATTACCGGACAAGAAAACAGTTGTTCGATACGGTTTTTAAGGAAGCGATGGGCGAAATGAAGGAAAGGTTGAGTACCTTCTTCGAAGAAAAGCTGACTTTTAGAGAAAAAATAAGCCAGTTCATTGACCTTTTTTTTGAAAAATCTGAAAAGAACCCATTCCTTGAGATTTTCATTATAACAGAACTTAATGTGAATAAGGAGATGACACTGCCCTTTATAAAACAAGCAAATGAAAAACGGGATATGAACGAATTACAAAGACAAATTAATATAGAGGTGGAAGCAGGAACTATGAAAGCGATAACCTGGCAACATTTTATTGCGACATTGGTATCTCTTTGTTCCTTTCCGTATATGGCAAAACCCATACTTAATAGTGGGCTGGCTTTTAGTGAGGAAGATTATAAGACGTTCCTCAGCGAAAGGAAGCAGGTGATTTTAAAACTCATTTTTTTAGATGTTTAAAATGCATCTTTTTTTTAGCCTCAAATTTAACAATTTTGTTAAACGTATTTATAAAATCAATGTGTTAAATGAACAAATTAAAATTCATCCTGATGACAGTTTCAGCAATTTTGTCTGTTTCAGCTGTCAAGGCGCAAACTCCATCTACATTGCAGCAATGTATTGATAGCGCTTTAAAATATAACCTGAGCATCCGATCTGCCCGGTTTGACGTGGATAAGGCTAATGAACAAAAGAAAGAAGCGTTTGCCAGTTTTCTTCCGCAGGTGAATGCCAACGGGCAGTATGAATATTATACAAAAGTACCTACACAATTGATCCCGTCAGCAATATTTGCAGCCCCATCCGCTTCAGGTGCTAAAGTCCCAAAATACGTTGCGGGTTCGTTTACACTTCCGCAAAGCACCCAGGGTTCTGTGAGCTTAACGCACACCCTTTACAACGGGCAGGTACTGATCGCCTTTAAAGCTGCTAAAGCTAACATCAGCATTTACGAACTACAATTGAAAAGCAGCAAAGAAGATCTGGCTTACAATGTAGGCGCAGCCTATTACAATATACAGGCGCTAACGAAAAAGATAGCATTACTTACCGATAATATAGACAACCTCGATAAAATTATAAAATCGACGAAGCTAAACCTGGATAACGGGATAGCGACTAAAACCGATTACAACCGTTTGCTGGTTAACCGGGAAAGTACCGAAGCCACTATTGTTTCCACGCAGGGGCAGTTAGATGAACAACTGGTACAGCTTAAATTCCTGATGGGTAAACCCTTATCAGCACAGTTAGCCATTCAACTGGATTCGGGCTCAAATTCGCTAAACGTTATCCTATCACCGGATACCGGCAATTCATCTAAGCGAACGGACATTCAATTGCTGCAAGCGCAAAAAAATGCGGATGAAATTCAAAGGAAAAATATAAAGGCAGGCTATCAGCCGATACTTACCTTAACTAACTCTTTTGGCGTAGCCGGGTATAATGATCGCTTGCAACCCTTTCAAACTATAAACAATCAATGGTTCAATAACAGCAGCATCAGCCTGAACCTGAGTATCCCAATATTTGACGGCGGAAAGAAGCGTTCGCAGGTCCGGCAAAAAAATATCGAACTGGAGCAATATGATGCGAAAATTCAATATAACAAACAACAAGCGGATAAAGAAGAATTGACGGCGTTTATCAATTATAATACCAATGTGGTAAATCTACGCTATCAGTATGCTAATGTTGACCTGGCTAATAAGATCTACATTGACCGGCAGTTGCAGTATCAAAACGGCATCGTAAGTCTAAAAGACGTTCTTGATTCCAAAAACGACCTGCTTGATGCTGAGAATACTTTTATAACCTCGCTGGTAAACGCGCGAACCTCGGAGCTTGACCTGAAAAAAGCGAAAGGCGAGCTTTTAACACTTTCCTCAACCACTGATAAATAGATCCTTTCAAAAAACATAAAACAATGAAAACAAACACAAAAAATATAATTGGGATAGTCGTTGTTGTGGCGATCATAGCATTTATCGTAGTGAAGTTATTTGCCAACAAAAAAGAGGTCGCCGATAAGGTTTATAAAAATGACCCGGATACCCGTGTGGCGGTCACGATTGATACCGCCGCTTTGCGTCCTTTAGATATCGTTACTTCCTATCTTGGTTCATTTGAAGCAAATCGTGAGGTTACTGTCAGTGCGGAAACACAGGGGCATGTGATCATTGATAACTCAAGGGAAGGCGACCTGGTGCAAAAAGGCAACTTGCTGGCACAAATTGACAATGTTGGGTTAAAAGCCCAACGGTTTTCCGCTATGGCATCCTTTGAAAACGCGAAACAAAACCTGGTCAGGTATCAGAATGCGTCCGTAGGTGAAGGGGTATCCCAAATGCAGGTAGATCAGCAGAAACTCAGCCTCCAGAGTGCCCAGGCTCAACTGGACGAGATTGATAAACAGGTAACCCAAAGCCGGATAACAGCACCTTTTACCGGGAGTATATCATCCAAAAGCTATGAGTTAGGAACATTCGTATCGCCAGGAACAAAGCTGATCGACCTGGTCGACCTTTCAAAAGTGAAACTTGACCTCAACATTCCTGAAGATGAGGTGGGTTACTTTGTAAAAGGCAGGATTATAAAAGTTCAGACTGATGTTTATCCAGGCGCAGAATTCACCGGAACAGTAGATGAACTGGTTGCCAAGGCCGATAACAGCCACAACTACCCGCTGAAAGTCACGGTAAAAAACGATAAGCTGCATAAATTGCTGGCAGGCATGTACGGGAGGGTATCAAAAGAGGATAAGCTCGATCAATCTGCATTGACCATTAAACGAACTTCTTTGCTCGGCTCGGCCAAAAATCCCCAGGTATTTATTGTTAATAATGGTATCGCCCAATTGGTCAATATTCAAACCGGGCGCAGCAACGATAAGCTGGTGGAAGTTACGGGCGGACTTGAACCAGGTACGCTTGTAGTAAGCAGCGGACAGGTAAACCTAACCAGTGGTATTAAAGTAACAGCAGCACGATAAAAGCTGGATTCACCCATATAAAATCAAACATCATGTCATTAACCGAAATAGCTATCAAACGCCCATCACTCATCATAGTGATCTTCAGCGTTTTGATCATAGGCGGCTTATTTTGCTTTTCGCAATTGAGTTATGAATTGCTGCCGGATTTTTCGCAGCCGACATTAACCATCAGCACCACCTATGATGGCGCATCGCCAAGCGATGTAGAGCAAAGTGTTACCAAAAAAATTGAGGATGTAGTTTCCGGGATGGACGGGATCAAAAATATCACTTCACAATCATCGGAAGGGCACTCGACAATTACAGCTGAATTTAATGTTGGGGTAAATATTGACGACAAGCAGCAGGATGCACAGCGAAAAATCAATAACATCATTAGTGATCTGCCTGATAATGTTAAAACACCCAGCATTTCAAAGGTAAGCCCCAGCGACCAGCCGATCATTCAATTAAGCGCTACCAGTAAGTTAGGCGATGCTGCGTTTTATGATCTGATCAATGATAAGGTAGAGCCTATATTACAGCAGGTACAAGGCATTGGGGATATATCACTAGTAGGCACACAGCCCCGTGAGATACAGGTAAACGTAGATAAGGACAAGCTGGATTATTATAACATTTCGTTGCTTAGTGTTACCCAAGCTATTAAAAATGCCAATTCAGATTTTCCTACAGGCAGCGTCAAAACACGGAAGGAACAGTTGACTGTAAGGCTTAGCGGAAAATTCAGTTCAGTGGCACAAATTCGGAGTTTAGTAGTTGCAACGCAGTCCAATGGAAGTTCTATAAGGATAAGCGATATAGCAAATGTAGCTGATATTACCAAAGAACAAACCTCTATTAACCGGTTGAACGGTAAAAACGGAATCGGGCTGATCATCAAAAAGCAGAATGACGCGAATGCTGTTGCTATCAGTACAGAGGTTAAGAAAAGGATCATCGCGCTGCAACAGACTTACGCACAAAGCGGCCTGAAAATTGCTATCGCCGATAATACCAGTGACTTTACCATAGCTGCCTCAAATGCTGTAATAGATGACCTGGTTATTGCTATTGTGCTGGTGGCCGTTATTATGCTGCTGTTTCTACACAGTGTGCGTGATTCCATGATCGTGCTGGTTGCCCTTCCCGCATCCCTGATCTCTACATTTATTGCCATGTACCTGTTCGGGTATACACTTAACCTGATGACCTTACTGGCTATGAGTCTGGTGATCGGTATCCTGGTGGATGATTCCATAGTAGTACTGGAGAACGTTCACCGGCATTTAATCATGGGCAAGGAGAAAAGGCAGGCGGCAATAGACGGGCGTAACGAGATAGGTTTTTCGGCCATTGCGATCACTATGGTTGACGTGGTGGTTTTTGTACCTATAGCATTAATTAATACTACCGTAGGTGAATTGCTGCGCCAATACGCGGTCACTATCGTGGTTTCAACACTGATGAGTTTACTGGTATGCTTTACGCTAACGCCATGGCTGGCTTCGCGTTTTGGCAAAATCACTATTCTTAAAAAAGAAAATATTTTTCAGCGCTTCCTTTTATGGTTTGAACGTCAGCTGGAAACATTAACCAACTGGTACGGCCGCAAACTTTCCTGGGCGTTAAAACATAAGGCGTTAACGGGCACTATTGTTGCCGTACTTTTCATAGCTGCAATGGCCTCATTAAAACTTGGTATTCTGGGCCAGGAGCTGGTTGCACAAGGCGACCAGGGAAAATTCCAGGTTAGCCTGGAATATGATAAAAACACCACGCTTACCGAAAATAATTTACGGAGCAAACAGGTAGAAGATTACCTCTTAAACCAGAAAGTAGTACAGGATGTATTTGCCAATATTGCGGGCGCCGACCCGACCGCGCCCGGAGGATTAGGAACGGTGTATAAGTCAACTTTGACTGTTGCCCTTGTTGATGCCAAATATCGCGGCTTGTCAACAAATGATTACATGCTGAAAATGAAGGATTCGCTTACAAAAAAATTTTTAGGGGTAAAGATCAACACTACCTTGCAGGCGAGTGGGGGCAACGGCGATCCGATACAATTGATACTGAGCGGCGACAGCGAAGATGAATTAATAAAATACTCGCAAAAGCTTAAAAAAATGATTGCCGATATGCCCGGTTCAAATGATGTTTATGTAACAGTTGAAGATGGAAATCCGGAAGTTAACGTGCAAATAGACCGGGAAAAGATGGCCAGGTTTGGCCTTAATATATACACAGTAGGTGCCACCCTGCAAAATGCTTATACCGGTAATACGGATGCCAAGTTCCAGGTTGGTGTTGACGATTACGACATCAATATCCGCTTGGATGAGTTTGACCGCCGTAACCCGCAGGATGTTGCCGATATCGGGTTTGTAAATAATAATAACCAGCTAATCCGGCTTTCCCAGTTCGCTGTTGTTAAGCAAAGCAGCGGGCCGTCTTTACTTGAGCGTTATAATCGCCGTGCTTCGGTCACCATTCACAGCAATGTGCTTGGAATAACATCTGGGAAATTATCACAAAATATAGATAAGGCACTTTTAAAAGACCCGCTACCAAAAAATATAAAATATATCTGGAGTGGAGATATTTCCAAACAGGCAGATTCTTTTGGGGCTTTAATTACAGCCCTATTAGCGGCCTTTATTCTGGTGTACCTGGTGATGGTAGCCTTGTATGATAATTTCATATACCCCTTGGTGGTTTTGTTCACTATTCCGCTTTCATTGATCGGGGCAATTCTTGCCCTGAATTTGACCGAAGGTAGTTTCAGCATTTTCACGATGCTGGGTATTATTATGTTATTCGGCCTGGTTATGAAAAACGGCATACTTATAGTCGATTTTACAAACCACCTGAAAGAGAAGGGTTACAATACTTTTGACGCGCTGATAGAAGCAGGTAAGGAACGTTTACGACCCATACTGATGACTACGATAGCGATGGTGATTGGCATGATGCCTATCGCTTTTGATAAAGGCGCGGGCTCAGAATGGAAGAACGGGCTGGGTATAGTGATGATGGGCGGCTTAACATCATCCCTCCTGCTAACTGTGTTTATTATACCGATGATGTATTTTTTAGTAGACTCCGTAAAATTATGGATATATAACCGAACAGGTAAACATGCAAACCAAGAACAGGGGAGCCCAATACAGCTAATGCCCACCAAATAACCCAATAAAAGTAAAAAACTAACTATCAAAAATTATCTATTAATAAACAATAAAAATTATCAAAATGGAAAATCAACAAAGAATAGACGTGCATTCACACTTTCTTCCCGAACAATATTTGAAAGCTTTAAATGAGTCTGGAGTGAAGGACATAGAAGGATTCCCGATTGGAACATGGAGCCTGGTCGAACATTTGAAAGTTATGAACCAAAATGAAATCACCAAATGTTTAATCTCAATATCTTCGCCGGGATTAAACTTTATTAGCGGCACGGCGGCACAACAACTTGCACGTTCAATAAATGAAACAGCCGCGGACATTAAAAAAGCGCAGCCGGATAGGTTTGGCGCATTTGCACTACTGCCATTGCCGGACGTGGATGCCGCGGTGCAAGAAATTGCCTATGCCCTGGATGTACTTAATCTGGAAGGCATAGGTTTATACACCAATTACGGGGGCGTATATTTAGGCGATAAAACTCTCGACCCGGTTTTTGATGAGTTAAATAGGAGAAAAGCAACCGTTTTTGTACATCCCACCGCGCCTTCGGTATTTGAAAGTTTAAGCCTGGGATTCCCCGCTCCAATGATCGAATATCCTTTCGACAGTACCCGTATGGTGATTAACCTGATTAGTTCCGGGACATTGGAGCGTTGCCCGGATATTAAAATAATAGTGTCGCATGGCGGGGGTACTATTCCTTTTCTTGCCCCGCGGATCGCCGGTATGATGGCTGGTATGAAACGCAGTCAGAATCCCCGGGAATATAACCAAAAAATAATGCAATTATTTGGTTCGCTTTATTTTGACCTTACAGCCGCTACGCATCCCGGAGCACTTTATAGTATTTCCAAACTGATGCCGGCCAGCCACCTGCTTATGGGGTTCGATTATCCATATATGCCGCCCGTAAGTATAACCGGAGCTGTAAAGGATTTTTATGCCTTTAATCACTTTACAGCAGAAGAACATACAGCCATTGAGTATGGTAATATACTATCTATGTTAAAGTAAAGCGCTTTTAGATAATAAAACCGGGGTGGATATTAACCGGCCGGTTTTATTATTAATTAGCTCTCAAATTGAATGCGCAAAAAGATATTATCGATTGAGGCAGGTATCAATTAAAACATTGTGGATGTTTCAAATAAAATAGCAGAAAAAGCAAGAGAACTATTTTTTCGTCATGGGATTAGGTCAATCACGATGGATGATATTGCCTCTCAAATGGGCATAAGTAAAAAAACCATTTATATTTTTTATAATAACAAAAACTCACTTGTAGAACATGTAGTCGACAAAGAAATTAGTGAAAATAGGTCTACTATATCCGCGTTGCTGAATGACAGTGCGGATGTGATACCTAACTTGTTGTCTGTAATTATAAATGCCAAAAAACTTTATTTGAAATTTAATGGTATTATTTACGACCTTGAGAAATATCACAATTTAGCTTATCAAAAGCTGAATTTTTATAAAAATGACTTTGTATCCTGTTCTATAAAAAATACTATTTGCAGAGGTATTGAGCAGCATGTATTTCAAAATGACTTTGATATAGATGTGATATCTGCTTTCTTTAATCAAAGCCTGGAGAAAATAGCAATTGACAAGCTACAGGTACAGGCTGTCTCATCATTTGATTCTTTACCGATTTACTATGACCTATTTGCGTGCCTGCTAAGGAGTATTGCAACATTGCAAGGATTTGAATTAATTGGTGACCTTAAAAAGCGCATAGTTTTATGATTTAACAGAAGAATAGATAGTCCAATATCAATCAACTACAAATCATTTGCAGTATCCAGACAGGTATAAGTTTCTTCCGCTCAAGCATCAGCGCTACAAATTCGTCGGAAGTGAAATAACCCGATTCTAGCATTCGCGGCCGGGTTAAAAATGGAAAGAAGATCATCCCAGAAATGTTCCATAGCAAGTTAACCGGGTGAAAACTTATCTTGCCCTCTGTGTGCAGGTCTTTCAACTGTTTGGCAAAGTGTGATTTCTCTAAACTTTTTATCTTATTCACCATGCTTAGGTTAGTGAGGCTCCCACTCATTACTTCGCTCGCCATAAAAAAAACGAAGTCAGGGTTTTCAAGTACATTGTCAATATAGTAGCCCACGCAAATCTCTATCTTTTCATCAACGGTCATTTTTTCATTATTCAAAACCGGCTCGATCTTATTGAATAGTCTGCCGATTGTTTCATCCATTATAAACTCAAAAAGCTTTTCCTTGCTCCTGAAATAATAATTTATAGATGCTATATTGATGTCGGCCTCGGTAGCAATATCGCGTATGGTAGTAGCCAAAAAACCTTTTTTTGTAAAGATTTTCCTTGCGGCGTCCTTTATCTTTTCTTCTGTCGAAACCTCTGTAACTGAAGACATTTTTTGTTTTAAATTTATTTGTAAAGCTAACTAAAGCCGTAAAAATAAACTTAAAAAACAACTTAATGTGTATCTGCAACCGCTTTTTGCCCTTTAACGAACGGCGCCAGGAAAACCAGCGGAATGGCGCATAACATAGCGATACCCACCACCCAGTAGGAGTCAATGTAACTCAATAAAATGCTTTGCTTGGTTACTGCACCGTCTATTGCGACATAGGCCATATGCGTAGCGTCAATCATCGACCTCCCTTTGGCCATAAAGGACTGTGTTAAAGCATTCAACCGTTCATTAAAGTAGGAATTATATGGATTGATATTCACCAGCAGGTTATTGCGGTGCACGGCTGTCCTGATGTGGATCAAGGTATTTAACCCGGCTATACCAAACGAACCGCCTAATTGCCGCATCATATTATTTAAGCCTGCGCCTTGCCCGATCTCCTGGCCTCTTAATCCCCCGATAGCCAACGTAGTCAGCGGAACAAAAAGCAATGCTAAGCCTACACCTCTTATTGCCAAAGGCCAAAAGAAATCGCCTGTGCCGGATGATAAGGTTGAATTGCTCAGCATGGATGAGAATACAAAAAACAAGATCATTCCCGTTACTGCCATAAATTGCGCAGGTACGCCTTTGTTCAGCATAATACCCACAAAAGGCATGGTTAAAATGGTAAATATCCCACCCGGGAAGAGGATCTCACCGCTCTGTTGTGCCGAAAAACCCAAGAGATTCTGTGTAAACAGCGGGAAAACATAATTGGAACCATACAAACCTAACCCCAGGATAAATGAGGTCAGCATCCCCGTGGAAAAACTCCGGTGCCGCATGATCTTAAAATTCACAATGGGATGGTCGGTACTTAGCTCACGCCAAATAAAAAGCAGGATGCCGAATATCGCGGTAACCGTTAATACAGTAATATAGGTAGTAGAAAACCAGTCTTCATCTTCACCTTTTTCCAAAATAGTTTGCAAGCTGCCTACGGCTACGGCTAATAGTGCAATCCCCCACCAGTCTATAGGTTTATCCTTTCCAGTACTTGGGGTCGATTTTATAAATAACAAAGTACAGGCTGCAGCCAGGCAACCGATGGGTATATTCACATAAAATATCCATTGCCATGAGGCGTGGTCGTTAATATAGCCGCCAAGCGTTGGGCCAATTGTTGGGCCAAATACGGCGCCGAAACCAAATATTGCCGTTGCCGTACCTGCCTGGTTTGGCGGCCATGATTCCAGGAGTATAGCCTGCGCAGTGGATAATAAACCGCCTCCGGCTAAACCTTGCAGTATGCGGAAACATACGAGCTCCGTAAGACTGTGTGAATTACCACATAGAAAAGAGGCGATGGTGAAAATTATTATTGAGGTCATAAAGTAATTCTTCCGACCGAAAAAGCTGCTTAACCACCCGGACATCGGAAGTATGATCACATTCGCTACGCTATAACCTGTTACCACCCAAGCGGTGTCTGTTATGGTCGACCCCAGGTTTCCCTGTATCTGCGGGATTGAAACGTTAACAATTGTGGTATCTATCAGTTCCAGTAACGATGCGGTTACTACGGTGATGGTAATGATCCATTTTCTAAAACCGGTTTCTGCCATGACTATTAATTTAAAGTAAGAAGTATAATTCAGCACAAAATTAATCAATCGATTGATTTAAACAATTGTTTATATTGGCTGATGGTTTTATTTACATTTTTTTGACTTATTAGCCTATATTAATATCAAACCATCAAATATGCCGCTTAACCACTATATAACCCTCGGTAAGTCCGGGTTGCGAGTAAGCCCGTTTTGTTTGGGCGGAATGACCTTAGGAGAAGATAATGGCTGGGGTTCCGCGTGTTGAACTCGAAAGCGACGAGTCTTTTCAGACAGATCAATTAACAACGATGGCGATGTAAGACCTTTGGCTGATGGTATTTAGGTATTGAATGCACGGGGACTCTGCGCCGGCCAGGTTGCGTTGCTATTGCAAAAAAATGGGATATGAGCTGTCGCTGATGTATGCTCAAACGTTTGAAATCCCCTCCAGCCATCGCAAAAATTCAACAGCTTTAACCTTGCTCACCAATATGGTTTCCGGTGTTTCCATGATAAGTTTTACAGCCAGCTTCCGGGAGAAGAACCGCTCAACATTGCTCACGGCGTTGCGGTTAATGAGGAATTGCCTATTTGCCCTGAAAAACAGTTCAGGGTCTATTACTTTCTCCATTTCATCCATACTGTTGGTCAAAAAATATTTGTGGTTCTTCATATTGCATACCGTCACAACCGTGGCATCTAAAAATAAATAAGCGATATCCTTTACCTGAACAGGTATGATCTTCTCCCTTGTATTGACCAAGAGCGTAGATTTGTAAGGGCTTTTAAGATTCCTGAGCAATGCTTCTATTCCAAAAGCCGCTTTACCTTGATCGGATGTCTTTTGCAATGTTTTAAGTTTATCTAGTGCTTTCTCTATCTTGTCCCTACTGATTGGTTTAAGCAAATAACTGATGGCATTGGTGTCAAAGGCTTCCATCAGGTATTCGTCGAAAGCGGTACAAAAAATAATTGGACAAGTGATCTTTACGGCTTGATAGATATCGAAACTCAATCCGTCAGCCAGTTGAATATCGGAAAAGATCAGATCGGGTTGCCGATTATTTGTAAACCATGCTACCGACTGCTCAACCGATACCAAAACCGCTAATACATTAATTGCAGGGTCTATCTTATTAATGATCGTTTCAAGCTCTCTTGCCGAACGGGCCTCATCCTCAATGATTAATACATTCATGCGATTAAAGGCAATTGGACCTCGAACAGGTCGGGTTTATTTTCGATAACGATGTCTTTATCAAAAAGTAACCGGTAACGTTGCGCAATATTATTTAAACCTATCCCCGATGAAGACGCTAAAGACTTCTTTGGCCTGTTGTTATTGACCACTATCAGTGCTTCAGCGGTTGTATAGATGCGTATCTGCAAAGGCTTGTAATTAGCCGCTACGTTGTGCTTAATTGCGTTTTCAATCAGTAGCTGTAATGTCAGCGGCGGTATCTGGTATTCCATCTTATCCGAGTTTACTTCAATGCTGATCTCGATCGCTTTTTCGAGCCTGGTTTTAATGATATAAAAGTAAGATTCAATAAATTTTAGCTCCTGGTTTATCGTAACCGCGTTATCCTTTTGATGACTTAGCAAATAGCGGTAAACATTAGCCAGTTCTTCAATATATTCCTTTACAGGCTGTTCGGTGGAAAGAGAAGTAAGTGTATTTAACGTATTGAACAAAAAATGGGGGCTTAACTGTTCTTTTAAGGAAGATAAGTGCGCTTGCAGATTGGCTTGTTTTAAGTGTTCCAGCTCCAGCTTGTTGTGCTCATTTTCATTTATCTGGTAAAAATGTACCACG
>Ga0302315_10002778_pt1 | contig 16280 bp, 9 predicted proteins | sample III_Palsa_N3_1_FD_200532 | JGI IMG/M metagenome (GOLD analysis project Ga0302315, IMG submission 200532) | Peat permafrost microbial communities from Stordalen Mire near Abisko, Sweden - III_Palsa_N3_1 | ecosystem: Environmental > Terrestrial > Soil > Palsa > Peat permafrost | place: Sweden... | reverse complement strand
GAAATTTGGCTTCTGGGAAAATTTCTAGGAGTCCTAGCAGTAAATTTTTATACTAGTTACTAATATATAGCTGTGTTAGATGTTAGACAAAAGTCTTATCTATACCTCAAGTTCTTAATAGAAACTGTTTTTGATTGATGTCGGTCACCTTCCGACATCGGTGAGAGTCAGAAACCTAGTTTCTAACAAAAATTTTCTAGTGCCAGGACCCTAGAAGACAATTTTTATACTGACTATGTCCATGCTACTGTGATACTTCCCGAACAAATTTTGTAGTCATAGCTACAAAAATAGCAGAGTTATTGTTGGTGAGAGATGATGACAATCTCCCGACATCGGTGAGAGTCAGAAACCTAGTTTCTAACAAAAATTTTCTAGTGCCTAACGGCAACCCCTTGGAAGACAATTTTTATAGCAGTAACCACTGTACAACTGTGTCTATCTCTGGACAAAATTCATGGTTATACCTGTAAAATAGTACAATTATTGTTAGTGGGAGTTGTTGGTCATCTTCCGACATTGACGACAGTTAGAAACTTGGTTTCTAGCAAAATTTTCTAGTGCCTAACGGCAGGACCCTATAAGACAAACTTTTATAGTGGTTGCTACTGTATAGCTGTGTTGCTTCTCGAGCAATTTTTATAGTTATAAGACAAATTCTTACTAGAAATTGTCTTTGGTTGTTGTCAGAAGGTGGCTGACATTGGTGAGAGTCAGAAACTTGGTTCCTAACAAAAATTTTCTAGTGCCTAACGGCAACCCCTTGGAAGACAATTTTTATAGTAGTAACCACTATACAGCTGTGTTAGATGTTAGACAAAAATCTTATCTATACCTCAAGTTCTTACTAGAAATTGTCTTTGGTTGTTGTCGGAAGGTGGCTGACATCGGTGAGAGTCAGAAACCTAGTTTCTAACAAAAATTTTCTATGGGTACCCCTTGGAAGACAATTTTTATAGTAGTAACCACTATACAGCTGTGTTAGATGTTAGACAAAAATCTTATCTATACCTCAAGTTCTTAATAGAAATTGTTTCTGGTGGTTGTCTGCAATTCCCTGACATCAGTGAGAGTCAGAAACTTGGTTCCTAACAAAAATTTTCTAGTGCCTAACGGCAGGACCTTAGCAGTAGGTTTTTTGTACTAATTACTAGTGTATAGGTGTGTTAGATGTCAGACAAAAATCTTAACTATAACTACAAATTCTTAGTAGAAATTGTCTCTGGTGGTTGTTAGACATCTCTTGGCATCGGTGACAGTTAGAAACCCAGTTTCTAACAAAAATTTTCTAGTGCCTAACGGCAACCCCTTGGAAGACAATTTTTATAGTAATAACCACCGTACAACTGTGTTAGATGTCAAACAAAAATCTTAACTACAACTACAAGTTCTCAATAGAAATTGTCTCTGGTGGTTGATGGTGGTCTCCTGATACTGATGATAGTTATAAACCAGATCTTGGGTGAAGATTTTCTAGGGTCCTTCTCATCCATAGCAGTGAATTCTCATACCGGTTATAGCCATGCTATACTCTAACTTACAACTCTTCTAACTTATAACTTACAATTCTAAGGTGTAACTCTTCTATCTCCTAACTTACAATTCTAAACTGTAAATCTTCTAGTTTATAGCTCTTCCAATCTCATTATGTGATTAAGATCACTATCGGTTATAAACTCCTGTTATAACTTTAGGACACGCTTCCTTACAAACTATGCCTGTAGTTGTTCTAACTTGCAACTTGCAACAACATTATAGGAGATACACTTTAGAATACAGCAAACTCCACAATCAGTCATAAATTGACCTTATAATAAAACTTTGTAACTGGTTACAGACCAAACTTATATGGAAAATTTTGTGGTTGGTTATAAGTTAGACTCGTAACAGATCCTATAACTTGCTGGAGTTACTTACAACAAGATTGCGAATTTCTAAAACGCACATAAGCCGCGAATTTCTAAAACGCACATAAGCCGCGAATTTCTAAAACGCACATAAGCCGCGAATTTCTAAAACGCACATAAGCCGCGAATTTCTAAAACGCACCGATGTGCGTTTTAGAAATTCGAAATATGCAGGATTCTAGGAAACCTCAACCTGGATGAGGTTTAAAATTAGTACCTATTGATACCACTCACACTAATGTATACTTAATTAAGTTTGTGAAAATAACTAGGATATCATCACCTTAGGAACTTATATATTACTGTATTCTTAGTTCTCTGAACCAACAAGTTTTGTTGTAACCCCAAGTTACAACTCCCGTAGTCTCCCTGTCTAAGTTCTAACTTAGAGTTGTAATAAAACCTCGTAATTGGTTATAAACCCAACTTATAACAAAATTCCATAAGTGGTTATAGGTTAGACTTATAACAAGGTTTCATAACTGCCTGTAAACCTAACCTATAAAAATGCCTCATAAGTAGTTGTAGACTAGACCTATAACAAAACTTCACAACTGGTTACAACCTAGAGTTGTAACAAAACCTTATAGGTGGTTATAAGTCTAACTTATAACAGACATTAGATAGCTTACAACTCAAAGTTGTAATTATTAACAACAGCCATATCCCAGGTTATTAACTATTAACTATTAGACTGTTTTACCACTATACCATGCTTGGTTAAATTTTCTAATCTCTGCTGTCTTAATATATCCAGCGTCGCCTTAGTCAGAATTTGGTCACTTGACAAGTCTGAGGTCCTGTTGCTGTTGCTGCTGCTATCTACACGATGCTGTTTCTGAGCCGTCTTGACCGTCTCTCGGTTAATAACCGGTTCTCGGCCATGCAGTATATCCACGGCAGCCTTATTTAAGATAGCCTCGGTCCGGCTATCTGTTGGTCCACGTAGTTGATGAGAGAGTCGATGAAGACTGTTTCCAATTGTTTCATTCATAACAAAACGTTCAGGTGGAACATCTGTATCACCATCTATAAAGGCTGTCATATGGTCTATTTCAAGTTGATTCTTAGGCGCCAACTTGCCATAGTCACGTGTTCTACCTTTCAGCTCCATATAACAACTTTCTAGCTGTTAAACTAAACAAGTTCAAAATCTATTTCGAGCTGTAACCTGTTACTTTAACATCTAGTTTTCAAACTGTTACAAGTTTAACTTATAAAAAGTAGAGTGTGTCAACAGTAGTTGATATAGGTGTCATGTATCAATGTTGTTGGCTCCAACAATGTTGATCATAGTGGTACCAGTTATGTTAGTATAAGACTATGTAATTAACATTTAGTGTGTGTGTTAACCACAACAGACCATAAGTTACACAACTAAGCTATGTAAGTTGTTGATGATAACATAATAGATAGTGTAGTTGATGTTGACAGGAATTCCATCAATAGTGTTGTCAAAGTTTCAAACTTTGACATCTTGAAAATCTTGTTAGTAACTTGTCATCTTACAACGTAGTTGGAGCAATCAATATGTAGAGAATGAGATAGTGAACTTGGACTACCAATCATTCCACTCATCATTAGATGGGTAATAGTGGAGCTCAGAATCAATAGTTGCTTCGCTAATAATTTGTCCTTGCTTATTGTATGTGATCTCATGCTTTTCTCCCTTCTCTAGCGGGTTGGTTATTTGACTAGTGAGATCCCCATCTTTATCATAGTAAGATATGAGTGCAGATGTAACCTCAGTGTGACTACCATCCAACTTATAAACGATTTTATAAACAAGCTTACCATCTTTATAGTCTGTATGTGACTTGAGTGTATGCGCAATGTCATCATAATAATCATCAGATGAAACAATTGTACCATCTTCATAGTCTACATGTAACTTGAGTGTATATGCAGCATTATCATAATAATTATCGTCTGAAATACTCTCACCAGATGATGTTGAATGCATCTCATAACTTAGCGTCCCACTTTGATAGTAGTTCTTAGCTGTACCAACCTGTTTATCGTAAAAGTTATAGCTCTTAGATTCAGGTCTATCATGGTAATAAGACGTATCTGGTCCATAGCGCTTTCCGTCAAAGAAAACACTAGCTTGTTGCCAGCCAGTAAAAGGGTTAGTCACTGTGTCAAGACCGTGATCTATAAGCTTACCTCCTTTAACAATATATTGAACATGGAAGTTGGCCTCACCAACCGCTTGCCCTGCCAAAGTTCTAAACAGCTCAGTGTCATCTTTGACCCTAAGCTCAAACTTGTCTGAGTTTCGCTGATACTCACCAAGACGATTTGTCCTTATCATAGTACCTTGGTAGTCATAGTCTTCTTCACTAATTTCTATGGGCACCTCTGTCTCGACAGTATAATTGAAGACGTCAGTAGTGTTGAGGGTCACGTGTTTATTGTCAAGAATACGCGACCACTCCTTCATAGAAATCTTGTCATCAAGGAACCATTGGGGCAGTACTTGACGAGGACAATGACACCACACATCCCACTTGATTTCGGTGGCAAGTCTATCATCGTATAACACCGGTGAGAGTAAGATCCAGTATTTAAACAGCTGCTTTAGTGTATACTTGAAGAAGTTCTTGTCCTCAGTCAGACTATAGATCTGCAAACAACCAATCATAGTATCGCGATCAACAATCTTGACTTCAAGACCTCTGAGAAAGCACACGTAGCTAGTAATGGCTACAACGTTTATATTGACTAAGAATTTCTCTAGGTCGAAGGGTGCAGCCTGGTTTGACATTCGCACCATATCAAGCTGGGCAGTATAGACGACACCTGAATTTTCATTGACAGTCACGTCAAAAGTGACATTGTAACCCACATAGATCTTGGTGTCTAGTGTGCGTGTCTTAGGAGCTGTCATGCTTTTAGTGACAAAAAAAAGTCAATGACGTGTAATATCAGTAGTTCAACAAGAGATATGTCTTGAGACACTTTTATATATGTATATGTATATATCTTGCAATAGTTGTAAGGTTATAATCGTTATCATAATTTTACTGTAGCAACTTTATAATACAAACTTACCCATCACTACTTCTCTGAGAAGTAATCACAAAGTATATTTCTTCATTGTAAAATTACATTATGTTGCAAGCAGTAAGGCGTGACAAGAAGAGGGTGATGGTAGAGCAGCAAGGGTAATTTTCAATCAGTGACTAGTTATACTAGTTATACTAGTTATACTAGTAATAATAATAGTGTTACATTAGATCTAGATAAGGATAGTGAGATTGTAGTTCCTTCCACAACATTCATCGTGACAACTTTGTAGTTGTCAGCAGTGACAACTCAAAGTTGTTCTCAGAACATAATAATAATAACATTAGTCTGTTAAGAGAGAATTATGTGGTAGTAGTTCTGGGTTACAGTTGTGATGTCATTAAAGACAAAGCTTGCATTTTAGACACCTATCCCATTGATAATACATTAGAAGATAGTCTGGGATACAGCTACTTCTTCAACAATAGCCTAGACGATACTAGCTATAACTGTTGCAGATCATAACTGTAACCAACCATAAGCTAAAGTGGTGATCCGGGATCATAACAGACTAACAGTTGTAAAGACAACAAGTATGTCAAATGATACCTATCTGATTTTAATATTCGCAATAGCTCAACTCTCACAAAGCTTGGTAGAACGAACATAAACTTATCTTAACAAGATGCTAATTACGCTATCACAGTTGGCCTTGCTGATCTGCTGTCTATTCCAGATCATTGGTCTGTATTTGCTGTTTGGCCGACAATTTCACAAGATCGTCAAGCACCGGTCAGTAGCTGGCATCAGCAAAATGTTTATTATCTTCGGTAACGTCCAGTATCTGTGTATTTTCACCAACTCTATTGTGTACTATACCCAGGCAATCAAAGATTGTGCCTATACACCAGCAGTTCTCTGTGTCAACTTTACTCTAGGTTTCTACCAGATCATGTCTGGCTACTTACTTAACGTTATCTTCGCTGTAGTATACCTGGTCTACGTCGGCCGTGACCAAAAGAAAAAGCAGCTGTTGAGGCGTGCATCTAGTGACGTGATAGATCACCGTAGTACCAGTCGTGACGACGTAGATCATCACAGTGGTGGTCGTTTAGACCACAATAGTAACCATCAGGGTTACACTAGTAACCATCAGGGTTACAATAGTAACCATCAGGGTTACACTAGTAACCATCAGGGTTACAATAGTAACCATCAGGGTTACACTAGTAACCCAGACAGTAGTAACAACAAAACGCTGGGCCAACACCTGACCATCGCCAACATTAGGCGAGCTAGCATTAACGCGATGCTACAAACGACCTCACCACTGAAACCGGTGACACCTATGATCGAGGAGTACACTGGTTTCAAAGTAGTTAATCCCTACCCACTGTACTTCATAGTGTTGATGCTAGTCAATGTCACAGTCTTGACTATAACCCTGATGTTGAGTTCAATTGATAACTGGAACGGCTACCACTATATCAGCAAGTTTGCTGACACACTGAGCTATGTCAGTATGGTAGCTATTCTAATCCAGTATCTACCCCAGTTCTTGGTCTTGTACAAGACCAAGAACTCTAGTAACTTCACCATCCTGACGTATCTGATGTTGAGCATTGGTAATGCTGTGACCTTCATCTACTTGCTGATGCAGGGTGTGGTCAACTTCACTACTTGGCTACCTTTCATTTTTGAGAGTAGTGTGCAACTGACCCTGTCACTACAAATAGCCTATTACGACTATGCTTACTCCAGAGTCGTCGAGTACCGAGAGAAGAAATTGGCTCTTAGGTCGAATCAATCTGAGCAGACCACTACAGCTGCTCACAGCACTAATATTGTAATTTCCGTCACGGACATGTCTGGGGAACACACAGATGCAATTCCTGACACACCCCTCAGTGAGTTCAGCACTGTCGTCTATCTCTAACTGTTCTAAATCTGGCTGTTACAGGTGTAGTTATTCTAGGTGTAGTTGTTGTAAATCTAGTTATTATAGCTATAGTTGTAGTTGTAGTTGTAGTTGTAGTTGTTCAAACCTTATGTAGTTTAGTTTTATTTACAAGCCTAGCTTGTAAACCGTTATTATCCCTCTATAAGATTAAACCTATAAGGTTTTGTTATGGATTTAGTTTGAGTTATAAGTCTTACTATCTCTCTCTCTTTATAGGAATAAACCCGTGAAGTTTTTACTTACAAGCTAAGCTTGTAAATGTTTTTACTATCTCTAACCCTAGAGACTCTTGTTTATAGGTCCAGCTTGATCCATCTTTTACTATCTCTCTATATAAGTTAATGTTAGAATCCCTCCTCACCCCTAAAATCTCTCAGTAGCTATTCTGTAGTAAAACTTGTATGCTATTTGAATCATAGACAGACTCAATCTGTCTACCACATGTAACATTGTACTATTTACAATCTCACTCTCTATTATTTACAGACAGCTACTCAACCGACACATGTTTTACCAAGTAGAAACTGTTGTAGAGAAGTAGGTTGACATAAGTTATGCCAATAACGATAAGCAGGTCGTAGAAGAACATTTCTATCACGGTAGATAGAACTCAGCTTTCCATCATAGCTTATCTGTGATACAGGTTACTCTTGTTATTGCAGCAAAGATTCTCTCACATCTCATTGACGAGCCTTATAGTCAGGTAATCTTGTAACTCTTAAGTCTGCTTCAACTATAGTAGCTAAGGTTTGATACCAACAGGTCTTACTATATCGCTGTTAAACCTGTAATTACAATCTAGATCTGTTGAAATTGTAACAAAACATTGTTTCGTCACAGTAGTTTTTCAACACACCATCTGTTATGTTAGAGACACGACTTCCAACGTGTTTGATAGTTGTTATGTCAGAGACATATCTGATAGTTGACATAGGTTTCTGATATACCAAATAACTATAAAAAGGTAGGGTCCTAATGGCAGATCTCAAATTTAATATTGATACTGATATAATCACCAAACAGATAGCAGCAAAAGTTATGTACACGAGAGCTGAAACAGTTTTAGTACTAAGCGGTTCAGGGGCCAACATCACCTATGAGCTGGGTGCGGCTGCCGAATTGCAGAAGCATATGGAGATCAAGACTATTTATGCCTGTTCAGCTGGTTCCATCATAGGCTTGGCTATCGCGTTAGGCATTAATCTAGACAACTTTGCTAAGGAGATGATCGACAAGATTGGGTCCACCTCTGTTCTGAGAGGGCGACTGCTGCTGGCCCTGTACCGGCTGAAAAGGCGTGGCTATATGTTCAAGAAGGATATAAGGGACAAGCTGTTGAACTTGATCTTGACTGGTAAGAATAGGGCAATGAGATTTGTTGATTTGCCATTTGACTTTAATGTAGTGGCCACCTGCTGTGACAACTCTAGACGGATAGTCTTCAATGCCACTAATACTCCTACTGTTAGTGTACTGGATGCAGTGATGGCCTCCAGCGCTATTCCTTTGATCTACCCTACAGTCGAGATAAATGGTGTCGAGTATGCTGACGGTATCTTCAGCAATGACTATCCCTATGACTTGGCACCTGCTGAAGACAGTATTGGTGTCTACATCACTGTGCCGCGACCTAAGAGAACAGGAAGTGGTATGTCCCAAGAGTTTAAGAAGGTGATGTTCATGACTCGGATGTCGATGTCCAACCCTAACGGTATCCCTGAAGACTGGTTGAGAAAGACCATCTTCTGTCGCATTAGTGATGACAACAACATTAATGTCTTTACCACCATCACACCGCTTATGTTCAACAACAACTTCCAGTTCGGCACCCAACAGACCCGCGATTTCCTGTCCCGAACAGCAGTCTCTCGCTCACCAACTTTGGATTTGGAACCTGTGATCATTGACCAACTCTGTGATGATAATGGCCATTATCAGGATGATAATGGCCATTATCAGGATGATGGCAAGAAGCACAGTGATAGTCATCGTCCTGGTAATGGCCATTACCAGGACGATGACAGTTGTTATCAGTCTAATGTTAATAGTAGCCTCCACTCAGCTGAGTAATCTTCGCATATTGTTACCCAGTAACAATATATTCTAGGTGTTGTTATGTTTAAACCTGCTGGTGACTGTTACTTTGTAACAACAGCGACCTCTAAATCTACTACTACTACCACCACTACCACCACCACCACCACCACATGAGTTAGGTTACAGCCTTTATGTTACTAGTAGTTATGCAGTAAATAGATAGTGTAGCTACTAGGTAACTACAACCGTACAAGTTTATAATCTATACTGGGTATAGATTTTTAACTATCTTTCTGCATACACAATTGTGTCATATCTCTGATAAGTACTGAAACTTTGTTTGATGGATGAGTGCTAATTCTGGGAATATAGTTTTTTACTACCTTGTAATCTACATCACACCTGGGTGGCTTCTGAGAAAACCTCCGTTTGTCAAGATACTATATTTTTCTAGACTTAATCATAGAATAACCTATACTAGACTACTTCTCTTTCTCTTTATATGTTTTTGGTCAGAGAAGGTCTCCCAAAAACATAACAACAGCTACTAAAACCCTATTTCGAGAATTAGCACTTATCCACCAGATAAATTTTTAATACTTATAAGAGGTATATCACAACTATGTATGTAGAAGGATAGTGTGATTATTAAGTAACTACAACCAGACAAATTTGTAATCTATACCAGGTATAGATTTTTAATTATCTCTCCACATACACAGTTATGATGTAGCTCTAATAAGTAGTAAAAATTAGCTACTGAGTAAGTACTAATTCTCGAAATAGGGTTTTTAGTAGCTGCCTCTATATTTTCGGGAGACAAACTAGGGGTAAAACATATAAAGAGAAAGAGAAGTAGTCTGGTATAAGCTGTATTAGAGTTAAATCTAGAAAAATATAGTTTCTTGACAAACAAAGTCTTCCGAGAACCCGTATAGGTGTGATCTAGACTACAAGGTAGTAAAAACTACACGTCCACAATAAACTTAGAGAGGGGAATTAAACTTTAACACTATTTAAGGGTTTATATATTTGTGTGGTAATAACAGACTACCTAAACCATAAACTAGTTATAAACTATAGAGTTACTACCTAAGTAACACTTGTTTGTCTACTTAGTAGACAACCTTATTACTACTACTACTACTACAACTACTCAGAGTTGTAACTACTTATAACTACCACAAAAACCTTGCAAAAAAACTACAAGTACTACATGGGTTAAGTTATAAACTTTATGTTACTAATGGTATCTATGCAATGATTAGATGGTATAACTATTAAGTAACTACAACCAGACAAGTTTGTAATCTATACTGAGTATAGATTTTTAACTATCCTTTTATATACACAGTTATGGTGTAGCTCTAATAAGTATTAAAATTTTATCTGGTGGACAACCGCTAATTCTCGAAATAGGGTTTTGGTAGCTGCCTCTATATTTTTGGGAGACCTTCTCTGACCAAAAACATATAAAGAGAAAGAGAACTAGTCTAGTATAGGTTATTCTATGATTAAGTCTAGAAAAATATAATATCTTGACAAGTAAAAGTCCTCTGAGAAGCCTTCTAGGTGTGATCTAGGTTACAAGATAGTAAAAAAACTATACTTCCAGAATAACCTTAGAGAAGAGGATTAAAGTTTAACATTACCTATAAGCTAAAGAACTTGTGTGGCAATAATGGAATACTTAAAAACATAAACTAGTTATAAGTTATAGAGTTATTACCTGAGCAATACTTGTTGTTTACTTAGTAGACAACCTTACTACTACTACTACTACTACTACTGTTTATGAAGCAGATGCTGTGTATCACCTGATAACAACAACTTCTAGATATGTTACTATAGTTAAGCTTGTTGGTGTTCAGTAATTGGTAACAAAATTACTACTGTCAACAACTACTGGCTAATAACGGTAGCTTCTTATACAATAATAAGATGTTACTGGCCAACAGCAAGTTTGTTAGTAAGAGAAATTGACATATATTTGGGCCAATAAGAAACAGCAGCTGTGTGTAGTTTTAGTACTTATGTTCAGAGTTAAGTTTAGGCAGTCTGCTGCAGGCAGAACGGGGTCGGGATCCACACCAAATTTCGACCCCCTTACTATGACCAGAGCAAGGTCTGGATCCATGCCAGACCATGAATACTCACCCTGTGAAGAGATGAGGTCAACTCCCACCAATCTGGAATCTGAAGTTAAAGCTGAAGTTGAAGTTAACAGGTCATCGTCTAGCGGTAGTTTGAAGGCCAAGCTCAAGGCTGTGCTGTCAGGTCGCAAGTCTCGGACAAACATGAAATCGATGTCCGAGACGAACCTGGAGACAGTTCTGATTATTCAACCAGTAACAGTCATGATTGATGAGCAACCACGCAGCCTAGATGTGGCTCACGCTGGTCTTTTTACCTTCCACAAGAGCTCGCGTAAGGGGATGCTGACTAGGAAGAAGCTCAATGTTAACTACATCAAGGACATTGACTTCACCACCTACTTCCTTGATTTCGACAACTACTACTGCTTCTGGAGCAACTCACGGTCTCTGTCCTTCTACATCATTCCCACCTTCACCGCTCAGCAGCATCTGTCCGATGAGCAGCTGACTAACGCCATCGTCGATGTCGAGCTTGTGAAAGCTCGGTATCTGGCGGCCGAGTATAACCATATCCTAGGCATGGTAGGTGGTAGTAGCAGTAGTCACACCTCAACTGGGCAACCATTAGCCTCCTACGTGTTGCCATTGTAGTCTAGTCTAGTCTAGTCTAGTCTAGTCTAGTCTAGTCTAGACTAGTCTATCAACTGGTCACTTGACCAGTTGACCACTTAACCACTTCTTAATATTACAAGTTCAACTTGTAATTTAGACTGTACTGTGTAGTTTTACATGATACCATCAGTGATATGATTACTATCACTGATATGATTACCATCACTATAACAAGATATCTTGTTGTTTGTAATCTCTAACTGTTAGAGATTTCTGTAGTAGTTGTAGTAGTAACCAATAACGACTTACTGTGTAACTATTTATGGTCTTATAACTAGTAGAGAGTTGTTGTAACTACTAGGAATTCTGTAACTATAACCAGTAGTAAGTTGCTGTAACTACTAGGAGTTTTGTAATTATAACCAGTAGAAAGTTATTTCAACTACTAGGAATTCTGTAACTATAACCAGTAGAGAGTTGCTGTAACTACAGGAATTCTGTAACTATAACTAGTAGAGAGTTGTTGTAACTACTAGGAATTCTGTAACTATAACTAGTAGAGATCTATCCTAACTGTTAAGTATCTCTGCAGCCTATAATAAGTAGAAACCTACTCTAACTATTAAGTATTTCTACAATCTATAGTAGATAGAGACTTATAACAAGTTTGACAGAGGTTACAATCTGCGACCACTAGAGACTGTTTGTAAGTCTATTTGAGTAGCCTGATAAAGTACAAGTTTAACTTGTAGTACATGAAGCCCTTATGATCCACATAGTGCCTACAACTCATACAACTCGTACAACTCGTACAGCTTAGACAATGTTCACAATCTTTATAGGCTCTGTCCATCTTGATCGAAGGTGTAAGACTTGTAGCCACGAATGGTGTAGGCGGTGATGTGGATAACGTTGCCGTACCCAATGCTGACTGTACTGTGGTCGACGACAACCTTGTCTGATACCGATGTGGACTTCATACTAGACAACATCTTATAGATGACAGGTAGTAACCCAGTAAAAGTTTCCGAGTAGGATAGTCGGCTGAGAATAGTGTTTATTACATTACCTGATGGGCGGTTACCATAACTCTTATTAGGATCATAACGCTCGTCTCTCACAACTTTACCACAAATATTTGTTATGCTGCTGCTAAGCTGCTGCTCGTTACTATTGAAGCTGTTGGTTATCACATCACCATTACTGTTGTACTCATGGAGGGTCCTTTTGAGTAGTCCACCATTAGCTGCGAATAGTAGTGAGAGGCTGGTCATGCCTGATTTTGAAGAGCCACGGTACTCTTCCATTGTTATCGGTGTCAGTGGCAATCGATATAGCTCAGCTGTGAAGATGTCAACTCCACTAGGATCGTCGACGTTGAGCTGATACGCCAGCTTGCTAACAAGACTACCTTTGTTATAGGTAATCTGTTGCAGTTCATCCTGGATTCTGACCACTGAATCATTATCAGCTAACCCGTTCACGAATGTCATCACTAGCTGGTAGTCGTTAGTGGTGGTAGCACTAAAACTCTCAATGCGATATTGACCATCTAGTCTATTGTTAATAACAGTACCGGTAATACGATGTTGCAAGTTACCGTAGTAACCTATCTCTATTATAAATTTGCCGCTATTATAGCCACCCTTGCTAACATTAGTTATAGTACTATAACTAGTAGCAGCTGTAGTTAGTCTAATCGCTAAGGTGGCATTTGCGGGTATATCTTTAAACAGACCACTGATAGCAGCCACTGTTAAAGGTAGACACATAGCAAACAGTGGTCGAGTTTGACTGGTAGCACCACAAGCAACATCATAGATATCCAGCTGATAAGGTTGTAGTTGTACCTGATCGCTATTGCTCACCTGACTTAGCGCCTCATACAGTTCAGACAGTGATTCCATCAGTCAAGTTTTATTTTAGTGTACTTTTAATAAAGAAAATACTACAAGTCTAACTTGTAGTGGTTTCAACCTCGGTATTAACGCTAACACCAACAACATCTAACATATCAGAGTCATGTCTGACATGTCTGAATTGTGTCAGTTGTCTAGTCAAGGAAGGATAAGAAGTAGTCGCTGTCATCGATGTCTGAGCCGTGACGTACTAGAGCCCAGTAGAGGCGCCGCATGTTGTCAGAGACAGGCACCTTGAAATCAGGCACATCCTCTTCATTGACGGCAAAAGCTTTACTGTCATCCATCCTACCAATATGGTAAAGCTCATACAACATGACAGCTAAAGCGAAGCGGTCACCACCACGCCACATAGACTGTGACACTGGTCGCTTAGATGCATAGGCGGCTCTTAGTTCAGGTGATAAATAGTAATCAGTACCGACCCTGGCACTGTTTGTCTGTTGGCAGCTGGAGATGGTGTCCAAATCTATCAGCACACACTCTCTAAAGTGCCTCTTCTGCACCGGCATAGCATCTAACAGTACGGGTGAACCGTTGCGTGACATGTGTTTACTAACCTCCCTAGGTATACCATCTACTACTGGTGATTGCTTATCGTTAGTAGAGGTAGCATGTGGGTCCTTTGTTTGACAGGTATGCTTATAGATGACGTTTTCAAGCTTAACGTCACGGTGACAGAAGCCCATGTCATGTAGATGACTCAGACTAGTCAACACTTGTTTGATGATGGATTTAATCTCCTTCTCCATAAACTGTTTGCCGGTGGACATTAGATCGTGAAGATCATGACCATCAATATACTCCATAATGCAATACTCGTAGAGTTTCTGATCTATACCCAGAACTTCCCTAGCATAGTCCTTCTCATAAGGGGTCAAGCTATCATAAAAATAGACCTTACAAAGGCCTGGTACTTGAGTGCTGACATCAATGATGTCTTCCTTGTTGTTGGAGGCACCAGCTTGCGTCTTAATAAAGAACTTGACGGCATACTGGTTGCCAGCCTTGAGACCAAAGGAGCTGTGCTTCTTGCAGCAGGTTGAGTAAGTATTCTTGGTAGCTGTGGCCAAGTACACTTGTCCAATGCCTCCTTTCTGTAATAGCTTAGGTTTTCGGGTATACTCGTTCTCGCTAACAAACGTTAAATGTTCTAATATGGAGTTCATTTTATAGTCAGAAATCTTGTATTTCGGCAAAAACTTTGCTGATTGGTGACTAATGATGACGATCACCAACTGGGGTTGGTGGTCTGAGATCATGATTTGGGATTACAACTTATAGTCACTATCTAAGGTTGGTGACTACAAACTTAGCTACGTGGTTTGGTACTACTTCTTGCTATCTGTGTCTAGACACAGATGACCAAAAGTGGTAAGGACCGTTATCTTATCGCAAATTTTTGCTTAGTCAAATTTTATTTTGTTAGCTGGCAGATTTAACCAAAACTGGTGATCTCGTAATTGCGGAAATTATTTTAAAAATTTTTTTATGGCTTAAAAGCAAGGACGCATTATGGCCGACGAACTCAACAACGAGAACACCAACGAGTGTCACAAGCATCTCCCCAAGGTCAGGGTTTGTGATATCAAGCCTTCTTACAAGTTCGAGAAGAAGCACGTGACCCTCTATGACTTCGATGAGGAGAAGGTCATCGAGGAGGAGTGTGACGAGCTCCTTGAGCAGAAGATCAGGAAGGTCTGCAGGCCCCAGTGGTTCCTCCGTGTCAACTGGAAGCCCGAGTACAAGTGGGTCAGGAAGGATGTTGAGACCACTGAGAAGTACTGGACCAAGAAGGACGTCAGGGTGCCCGTTGCCCGCTTCTGCCCCAAGAAGGTTAAGAAGGATTACGAGGTCCACGAGCTTGCCTGTGACTGGAAGAAGGTCTGCAAGACCATTGAGTGCAAGATCACCAAGGAGACCGAGAAGGAGGTCTGTGGTTGCGAGGAGAAGCCCGAGCCCAGGCCCGAGCCCCAACCCTGCCGCCGCAGCTACTCCTCGAGGTCCAACTCCTCCAGGGGTTCCTTCCGTGCTGGTCACCCTGAGCTCCCCTTCTAAACGTGCATCTACTGACGCTACTACTTCACAAAACATGACTGCTTACTTGACTAAGTAGGTGTATTTACTTAGTCAGTAAGTGATTGTGTATAATGAACGTTGTGACGACTCTGAGTTGTCACCATCTGTCTGTCTCTTTGTAAGAGACACTTCTGCTGCGGCGTCCATGACGCGCGCACTGTCAGGCTCGCTTTTGACTACAGCAACTACTGAGTATTACTACTGTAATAGTCGGCAGTTGCTGCAGTCAATAACATGAATAAATTAATCTCTACATTTAAGCGGAAATGTCTGCTGCCTCTAGTACTAAACCAGCTACGCTGTCAGTTGATGATACAGAGCATCTGTATTGGGACATCGTCTTCTGTGCCAACAACATTAACGGGGATGGTAGCCTGTCAGAGTTTCTAACAGCTGAGGAGCTGGAGCGTGTTTATACCATGTCTACAGCCAATCAAACAGCTCTTAACCTTTACATCGAGGATAAGAAGAAGCTTAGTAGTAACTGGAACAAGTTGCAAACACTGTACAGTGGCTATCAGACTTCCCTTAGAAAAGGTGGTGAAAGCGGTGAAACAGCTTGACCATGCAGAAATTACATGTTCAACATGTAACAGTTATCAAGATTGACTATGAGGTCTATTCCACACCTGGAGTCCATAAGTTATAATAACAGTAGGAG
>Ga0302315_10002777_pt1 | contig 16290 bp, 10 predicted proteins | sample III_Palsa_N3_1_FD_200532 | JGI IMG/M metagenome (GOLD analysis project Ga0302315, IMG submission 200532) | Peat permafrost microbial communities from Stordalen Mire near Abisko, Sweden - III_Palsa_N3_1 | ecosystem: Environmental > Terrestrial > Soil > Palsa > Peat permafrost | place: Sweden... | reverse complement strand
CGAGGGGAATACCCTGTTCATAGAGTGCCAGTTCAAGCCATGCGCGGAGCACGAACAGGTGGTTCTTCCGGGGCTCGATCCGGCTCACATACAGGATATAGTTCTCTACGCCGTATTGTTCCTTTATCCTCAGTGCGGAATGCCTGCGGTCGAAGGGTTGGAAAAATTTTTCGTTTACGCCGTTGGGGACTACGTAAACCGGCCGGGAGCCGGTATGGAGGAATTTGCGGATGGACCCTTTTGAGAATTCGGACACGGTAGTAATGATATCCGATCTCCAGGCGGCCAGGCCATACAGCAGTCTTTTGCGGACCCGGTAAGACCAGGCAAATTCTTCCGGGAAATCGTTGAAGATCACGTCGTGGATGGTAACGATCTGTTTGCAATTCTTCCAGGGGGGCGTCATATACTGGAAATGGGCATAGTCGATGTAGTATCTTCTGACGATTGCCGGTATATCGAACAGCAGGCGTCGGAGGCCTGACTTGCTCTTGTATTTGATCAGGACGACATTTTCATTCGGTGTGAAGATGGTCGCGAGGTGATCGGTATCGAAGGCGCCAAGGTAAAGACGGATACCCTGTTTACCAGCCAGGTGCAGGTAGATCTCTTTTATAAAAGTACGGGTGCCCTGGGGCAGCTCATCGAAGACGTGCGCGTCAACGAAAAGTCTTATGATTTGTTCCTGTTTCACTTTTTGTTCGTCTCATTTTGTTTCGATAAACCGGTCGAAGAAGTTGGTGGTCCCCGGGGTTCCCTTTTCGTAGATGCGCAGGCCTATCTGATATCTGCCCGCTGGTATCGAGGCGGTCGGGATAGCGGCAGAAAAGCCGCAGTCCAGCAATGCAGGGTTCCTGAACCGGCCGACTATATCCGGTCTGGACATCGGCTGCGCATTGCAGGAGTAGGCCCCGCCTGTATTCCTGAGCACGACGCTGATAAGTTTTGCTTTGGCCAATGTGTCGTTTAACGCCCACCCGGATATGGTAAGCAGTCTCCCATCCTGTTCGAAGTTTTCGATATTCCCATAGAACTGTCCTTTGGGCGGAAGGCTGTCCATCCTGACCGGGATGTTGCTTTCCGGTTTTATGAGGAAATGGTCGCTTAAGGCCCATTCTTTTCGATTCGCCTTTTTATCTTCCTTTTCGACACCGATGGTAAATTTGCCTTCCAATTCGGCTGTCAGCGGAAGGACCACGGAGAAGCCGCTGTATTCGAAAGCACGCTTCTTATAGGCAGCCAGGATATCCGCCCTTCTCGCCCAGTCCGTATTTACGGTATAGGTAACAGAGTCATTTTGCAGGATGATACGGGTGGGGGTTTGGGAGTCGGAAGTCTTCAGGATCGCCCAGCCGCGGATAAAGGCCTTTCCGTCCTCTATCCCGACGGATTCGACGTTGTATTGTAAATCACCGCTTCCTGTCGAGTTGGCGGCAAATCGGGGCGTGCGCTGCAGCTGATAAGGATGCGGAACGTCCACGTATTCTCCAATGTCCCTGGCCCAGCTCTTCCCGGTTTCTTTGTTGCTGATGGCCACGGTCAGTCGATAATTGCCGGGCGGGAGCCGGGAGCGGGCGATCATGGCTTTGAAGCCGGTGCTGTCGAGATCCGTTCGCTGGCGGAGATCGAAGGGAAATTCCTTGATGGCAGTTCCGCTTGTGGTCATTTCGTAGGCAGTGGAATCCGTCCTGACCAGGAGTACCCTAACCGTATTATGCCTGTTGTCGTCGTTGGTACGAAGGGCCCAGCCGGATACCCGGATATAACCACCATGGTCGGCAAAGGTTTCAATTCCGAAGCGCGTGTTTTCCTGATCCGAATCTGAAGGGGCGCGGGTTAGCGGCGTCAAAGGGGAATTGCCGCCGGCGAGACTGTCGATCGCCAGGCTGTCGGCGAGGGCCTCCTGTTTTGCTTTGCTTCCAAATGTGTACCAGGTATTGATCATTTCGATGTCGGGGGCAAAGCCCCCCTCGGTGTCCGCCATGATCTTAAAGGTTTTCACGTTTGGCGTAAGACGACCATCCGACAGCAGCAACAGTTGGAATTCACGCGTCGACCCTACAAATTTGTTGAGAATGATCCCGTCAGCGAGCACCGGAACGAAGGCCCGATAGAAAAAGACCTGGTTGTCTTCGGTAGTAATGACCATTTTCAAGGGTGGCGGATGATAAAACAGAGATTGTATACGTCCTTTAAGGTTGTAATGGACCATGAACCTGGTAAAGAGCCATCCATCGCCTTGTCCTACCGGTATGTCGTCGCCCAATTTTACATGCTTCACTGTTTCGCGGGCGATCGTGATATCCCGGGGCGCCTCCCGTTTTTGGAGGATCAGCTGGGAGTCGACCATCGCCACAGGCCGGTACCGGTTGATCATTGCCAGTTTCAGCCGGGCTTCGTCCGTCCAGGGAAATCGTTCATCGATGGCATCGTGGGTGTACAGCACGTATTCGGGCGCGCGCCGGGACAAGTATTTGGTATAGCCCAGGCTATCGAGGTAACTGTCATAGACAGAGTAGGATTGCAATCCGGGGCGAGGTTCGTATCGTAACCCGTCGTAATAGCAAATGGAGATCTCGGTCGGTACGACGTCGACGGTATGGTCGCCTACAACAGATCTGAATTCGTTGGGCCGGGCCGTCTGATCCGCGTATTCCGCAAACACGCGGTCATAGTCGGATAGGGTGGTGAAATAATTCTTTATCTGGGCGAATTTGTGGGGCCATATGCTGAACTGAACGAATCTTGCAAATTGGTTGGCGATGAGGGTCCTGGGAAGGGAGATGATCATCACGCAGCAGATCGCCAGCATCAGCCATGATCCGGCATCCGTAATGCGTTTGCCCAGGTGTGCAGGCGTGCCGAGGTAAAGAAAGAGTACGAGGGCGCCGGTCATCTCGTAGAAATGAACGATATGACCATCTGCGCGGACGAATCCATTTTTGTACCAGATAAACAGCGCGGCCGCGATGATACCATAGATAAAAAGCGTATCGAGATCCTGGAAGAACTTTTTTCGGGAGAGCCATTTCGTGATCACGACGAGGCAGCAGACTATGAATGTGAGGAAGGTCAATGCGGCCAGCCAGGCGGCCCTGGGGCCAAAGTCCTTGTCCAGGGGCAGGAACATCACGTCGTTGTAGTCTTTGATGAGATAGATGCTATTTTTCACGTAGGGGATCAGCTCTGTGTTAAGCAGACGGGCGCTCACCACGAGCAGCACGATATAGCCCAGCAGGAAGCAGGCGAATATTCGCCGGCTCATTTTTCCCGCCAGGAGGGCATAGCCGATGGTCGCGACAAAAAAGAAGCTGTCGACGACCCCTGAATTCACCTTGATGTACAGGCAGATTGCAGATATGATGCCGGCATGAACGAGATACACGTTTCGGCGCGGCTCGGCAAGATAACTTATCAGAAAGTAGAAAAGGAAGAAGAAATACCATTTTTCGAGCTCCATGTCCATGCAAAGGAGCAGGATACAGAACATAAAGAGCAGTGGCCCCGGGCGAAAGAAACGTCTGCAGAAATTGCTGAAGACGGTAAAGGCGATAAAAAGGAAGTACAGGTCGGCCAGGAGGTAGCTGAATTTGCTGAGGACGATAGGATACCTGAACCTAAGGACGGCCAGCGGGCCATAGGTGAAGGAAAAGTCGGGGCCGAAGATCGAGTGATATTTTACGGCCAGGTGGAGGGCGATCATCCAGGATGGATCGAAGCCCTTCATCGGGGTTTCATAGAAGGTATAGGGAAAAAGGAGGAAGACGGCGACCGCGGCAAGCAAATATGGGATTAAGCGATTAGGTTTGGTGGTGATTCCGGTCATTTTATTTCTTTTCAACGAAATGGTTTAATAGGATCACTGCGGGTTTGCCGGCCATCTGTGGATGCAGGTAAAGCCCGAGCTGGTACCTGCCTTTGGGCAGGGCGGCTTTTGCAATACGTGCCGAGAATCCACATTGCAGCAGGTCTTTGTTCTTATATTTTCCGGCGAGATCCGGTCGCGGAGCCTGGTCCACTGCCGGAGTAACAAAGCTATCGCGGTCGCTCCTGAATACGATCTGTATCCGGTCGGGCACGCCATGGAGGGTGTCTAGGAGGGCCCATCCGCCTACTGTGACGAAGTCGTCATCGTCATCGATGGTATCGAAATTGCCATAAGCCTTTCCCGGCGCGGGCAGGGAGTCGATCTTAGCCGGTGTGAAGCTTTCGGGGAGGCCCAGTCTGAACTTTGTAGTGGTGAGGGTCCGGATTGGGGCGCCGCCGCCCGGGGATATTTTTTCAATTCCCAGGGTAAAGACCCCTTTGGGCCCCGATATTCGCGGAAGGAATGCGGTGAACCCGCTAAAAAGAAAGCCGGAATCTTTGAAGGCGGCTTCGATGTCAACACGCGGTTGAAGCGTCGTGTTGACACTATAGGTGGCCGTATCGTTCTGAAGGATCAGGTTGGTCAGGGTCTTATGACGTGACGCGGGCGCAACCGCCCAGCCGCGGACGATCAACTGGTCATCTTCGCTGCCGATGAAATCGATGCTGTATTTGATGTCTCCGCTCTTTTCTGTGGCAGGATCGACCCGCGGGATGCGTCGCAGCTGGTAAGGCGCCTCGACGTCGAAGTACCGGTCGATATATTGCACGGCATTGCTGTCCTTACCCCTTTCGCAGATGGCGAGCCCCAGCTGATAGCTGCCTTTCGGCAGCTGGGCCTTGGAAAATACCGAAAGGAATCCGCTGCTGTCCAGGTCCTTTCTCGGCCATAGGTCGTAGGGAAAGGCCGGTATGGAATAGGTTTCCGACGGCAATTCATAAACGGAATCCACGGATCTTGCCAGGACTTTTACGACATTGCCTGTATTGTTCCGGTCCTGATGCATCGCCCAGCCCGCTATCCGGATGAGACCGGCGTGGTTGCGGATGTATTCCAGGCCATAACGAATGGAGTCCTCATCGTTGCCGGACGGCGGCCGCACCATGGCATGGAAGAGGATATTGTTATGGGTCAGGCGCAGCAGGTCGAGGCTATCCTGTCTGGACCTGCTGCCGGATTTTTCCGCGAAGGCATACCAGGTATTGATCATCGTTATTTTTGACTGATATCCGCCCTGTCCGGTCGGCAGCAGGCGTACCGAGTGAACATCCTCGTTAAGCCGGCCATCCGATAGGAGGAACAGCCGGACTTCCGGCGTCGAATTGACGAATTTGTTAAGGATCATGCCGTCTTCCAGCAAGGGCTTGAGCACTTTGAAATAACGGACCTCACCGTCCTCCAGCTTGTACTCCATCACCAGGTCGGGGGGCTGATAGACAAAGCTCCTGATCTTCCCGAACAGATTGCGCCCGATCAGGAAGCGGGTGAATAATATTCCCGGCCCTTTCTTTACCGGTATTTCTTTCCCCATTTCCGTATGGATGGTATCCTCTTTTATTTTGACCATCTCTCGTGGAAGCTCATCCTTTTTTAGCAGCAGCTGGTCCTCGACCATTCCTTCGGGCCTATACCGGGCCAGCAGCGCCAGCTTCACCATGCCCTCATCCATCCAGGCCGACCGATCCTCTGTGCCATCGAGTGTAAAAAATATATAGTCAGGGGCCTTCGGAGAAAGGTACCGGTCGTAGTTGAGCCGGTCCAGATGGCCGTCATAGGCGGCATAAGATTGGGCCGTGGGCCGTGGAGCATAGCGAAGCCCGTTGGCATAGAGCAGTGCGATCTCGGTGGGTATGATGTCCGCTGTGTGATCGCCAATTGCATTTTTAAAGGTATTGGGCAGGGATGTCGTACTATCGATCCTGGCCTTTTCATAGTCATATTGGCCTATACCTTTAAAATAGTCGCCGACGCTTCGTACCTGACCGGTGACCAGGCTGAAATTGGCCGCCTTTTTCAACCGGTCAGGGAAGCCGCTATAAGGTAAGATCAACAGCGAGATCGTATCGATGGCGAGCAGGGTCCAGCAGAAGACGGTTACCTTTCTTTTTGCCAGCTCCGAAGGAGTAAAGACATATAGAAAGAAGACGAGCGGGCCGCACATGTCGAAGAACTGTAAGACGTGGCCGTCCGCCCTTACGAATCCGTTCTTATACCAGATGAAGACCCCGGCCGCAACAAGAAGATAGGCCAGTGCGGTATCGAGGTAGGCCGGCAGGCGTTTGCTTTTGATGGCTTTCGCGAGGACGAAGACATAACAGGCCGACAATACCAACAGAAAGATGCCGGCGCACCAAGGCGCTATTTCCCCCAGTTTCCCCGCCAGCGGCAGATACATGATATCTTCATAGTCTTTGAGAATAAAGAGTGTACAAAGGATATAGCCACCGAGATCGACGCCGAAGAGCCATGCGCTCAAGAAGATAGCTGCGATGAAGGCGACCATTATGATAACATAGGTTCTCAGCCCGATCTTTTTTACCGCCAGCGCATAGTGTACCACCATCAGGAAAAAGCCGATATTGATCAGGCCGGAATTTACTTTTATGTAAAAGGTAAGCAGGGCCAATGTCGCGGCATGGACCAGGTAGATGATCTTTGCCGGTTCCCGGATAAAGCGGATGAGGAATAGGAAAAGCAGGAACTGGTACCACTTATCCATGTCCCATTGCTGGCCGATGAGGACGCAGCAGAACAGGAAGAAGAGCGGTCCGGGGCGAAAATAGCGCCGGATGAAGCCGCTGAACCCGGTGAAAAGAATGAAGACAAAATAGGCATCCGAGAGCAGGTATACATATTTGCTGAGCACGACGGGAAACCGGAGGCGCAGCGCGGCCAGCGGCCCGTAGGTGTATACGAAGTCCCTGCCGAATTTCAAATGGTATTTTATGGCAAGATGGATACCGATCTGCCAGGAACCATCGACTCCGCTGGCGGGCAGCGTATAGAAATTAGAAGGGAAAAGAAGGAAGACAAAAAATGCGGCGAGGAAATATGTTAAGAAGGTCCTTGTTCTATTGGATAGGGTCCATTCACTTAGCATTATTGCTTGCGTTTTGCGACAAAAATAAGGATAATTCCTACTTTGGTTTTACATTTAGCATTATTGCTTATGTTTGGCGGTAAAAATAGGGGATATCATCACCATGTCCGACCAAAAAAATATACTGATCACCGGCGGAGCCGGCTTTGTCGGCTCTTCCATCGCGCTTTATTTAAACCAACGTTATCCCGGTTATTCCATCACCTGCCTGGACAATCTGAAACGCCGGGGGTCCGAACTAAACCTTCCGAGGCTAACGGCCCGGGGCATCCGTTTCGTTCATGGGGATATCCGGAACAGGGAAGATCTTTATCCTTTTGAGGCAGGACTGACGACGATCATCGAAGCTTCGGCTGAGCCTTCGGTATTGGCCGGTATCGGCAACTCCCCGGACTACCTGGTCAATACCAATCTTGTGGGTACGATCAATTGCCTGTACCTGGCGGCAAAAGTCAAGGCCGATCTTATTTTTATTTCCACGAGCCGGGTATATCCGATCGCGGCGATCGAAGGAATACAAGTTTCAGAATGTGACACGCGCTTCGTAATTTCGCAGCGTCAGGAGATTCCCGGGGTCAGTGAGAAGGGCATAGCGGAGGGCTTCCCCATCGAGGGGGCCCGCAGTTTGTACGGGGCCACCAAGTTGTGCTCGGAGTTCCTGATCCAGGAATTTCAGGCCTTTTACAATATCCGGACGGTCGTCAACCGTTGCGGGGTGATCACCGGCCCCTGGCAGATGGGCAAGGTGGATCAGGGGGTCATCGTCTTGTGGGTGGCCAGGCATTTCTGGAAGAAGGAGTTGGCCTATTTCGGTTATGGTGGCAAGGGCAAGCAGGTCCGGGATATCCTGCATGTCGATGACCTCTGCGGGCTGATCGATTACCAGTTGCATCATCCGGATGAGATGAACGGGAAGCTGTTCAATGCCGGCGGTGGTGTAGAGGTCAGCGTTTCGCTCCGCGAGCTGACGGCCATTTGTGAGCGGGTCACGGGGAATACAGTGGACATCCGGGAAGTCACCGAGGACAGGGCTGCGGATATCCGGCTTTATATAACGGACAATTCCGCCGTGACCAGGGCAACTGGCTGGAAGCCCGGCAGCTCCGTGGAAAAGATCGTGACCGATATCTATCATTGGATAAAGGAAAATGAAGCATTGTTAAAACCGATCCTTATAGGATAACCAGGCATTCTATGAATATAGCAATCATTACCGGCTCAGCAGGTCTTATCGGGAGCGAAGCGGTGAAATTCTTTTCCGGCAGATTTGAAGTCATTGCCGGTATAGACAACAACCTCCGGCAGTATTTTTTTGGCAGGGAAGGGAGCAGCGACTGGAACAAGAACCGGCTGCAGGAGGAATTTGCGAACTACCAGCACTATGACGCCGATATCCGGGATATAGGGGCGCTCGAGGCCATTTTTGCCAAGTACAATAAGGATATCAAACTGGTCCTCCATACGGCGGCGCAGCCGAGCCATGACTGGGCTGCCAAGGAGCCGTTCACCGATTTTACGGTCAATGCCAACGGCACGCTGAATATGCTGGAGATGACCAGGAAGTTCTGTCCGGAGGCGGTCTTTATCTTTACGTCGACCAATAAGGTGTATGGGGACACGCCCAATCGCCTGCCCCTGGTGGAACTGGAAAGCCGTTGGGAGATCGACGCCGCTCATCCTTATTACGAAAAGGGGATCGACGAAGAGATGAGCATCGACCAGACCAAGCATTCTCTTTTTGGCGCTTCGAAGGTCGCGGCAGACGTGCTGGTACAGGAATATGGCCGGTATTTCGGCATGAAGACGGGGGTGTTCCGGGGCGGATGCCTGACGGGGCCCAATCATTCGGGAGCCAAGTTGCACGGCTTCCTGTCCTACCTGATGAAATGCGCCATAACGGGTGATCAGTATACCATCTTTGGCTATAAGGGCAAGCAGGTCAGGGACAATATCCACAGTTATGATCTCGTCAATATGTTCTGGCATTTTTATGAGAACCCGCGGGCCGGCGAGGTGTACAATGCAGGCGGGGGAAGGCATTCCAATTGCTCCATGCTGGAGGCCATTTCCATCTGCGAGCAGGTCACCGGAAATAAAATGAATTATCTTTATACCGAAGACAACCGGATCGGGGATCATATCTGGTGGATAAGCGACGTTACGCGGTTCAAGTCACATTATCCCGGATGGGATTGGAAGTATGACCTGACCGATATTCTCACGCAGATCTTTGAAGCCACGGCTTTGCGGGTTGCCCATTAAACCATTTAATATGAAGTTAAGCGTTGTCATACCAGCTTACAATGAAGAGGGATCGATCGAGGAGAGTGTGCGGGCGATCCATGAAGAGTTGGTGAAACACGCGATCGACCATCAGATCCTTGTGGTCAATGACAATTCAAAGGACAGGACGGAGCAAATACTGTCGGCCCTTGCCCTCGAGCTGCCGCAGGTCGAATACATCAATAATCCGGGCCTCAATGGCTTTGGAAATGCCGTGCGTACAGGCCTCGATAATTTCTCCGGCGATTGTGTCGCCGTCATGATGGGGGATCTGTCGGATTCCCCCGCCGACCTGGTCCGTTTTTTCAACAAGATGCAGGAAGGGTATGATTGTGTGTTTGGGAGCCGCTTTATCCGGGGCGGCAAGATCTATGATTATCCGAAGTTAAAGCTGTTGATCAACCGGGTTGCCAATACGATCGTGCAGGTTGTGCTGGGGCTCCGCTACAATGACGCTACCAACGCCTTCAAGTTATACAGCAAAGAGACGATCCACGGGCTGAAGCCGTTTTTGGCGCATCATTTCAACCTGACCCTGGAACTGCCGCTGAAAGCCATCGTCAGGGGCTATTCTTATGCAGTGATCCCGAACTCCTGGACCAACCGGAAGACGGGCATTTCCAAGCTCAAAATAAGGGAGATGGGCAGCCGCTATTTCTTCATCCTGCTGTATTGTCTGATCGAAAAGTTCTTTTCGCGAGGCGATTATGAAAAGAAGCACCATCCGGCGCCGGCAAAGACCCCTCCTTCCATCCACCAGGAACCGGCTTAACGGTCGCGCCGGGTAAGACATCGAATTGCGGAAAGACCCTGCTAAATGCCATTATCCAGATGAGGTATTCCGCCAGATTTGTGATAAAGCTGCCGGTGAACTGGTACAAAAAGATAAAGAGGAACAGGAAGAGGCGGTAGTAGTTGGTGTAGACCTTCGTGTAGAAGAACAGAAAGAATTCTATAAAAAGACGGAAGGCAAATCCCAGCCAGCCCAAGATGGCGATCGTTTCCGCGGTGGCGTTGGGGATGGTGATGGCATAGTCGTCGCCGTACTGGTAGAAATTGCGGATCGTTTCCGCGCCGATCTTTTTGACCTGGCCGAAGCCGATGCCAAAGAACTGGCTTTTCAGGGCATTGATCTTGTCGGCCAGCAGAAAAGCTTCGAATGTCCGTCCCTTTGCAGATGTGTCGTGTCCCGACAGCACTTTATCGATGCGTATAAAAAGGGTATTTTCCGGGAAGAGAAAGAAGAGCAGGAAGGTGGTGACAGCGAACACGGTAATTCCGGCGATGATGAAGTCGAATACTCTTCTCTTTCTTGTCAGTCGTTTGAACCAGAACAGATAGGTCCCTGCCATTGAAAAAATGATGGCGGAGATGACGCCCAGGGAAAAGGACATGAACATGGGCAGAAAAAGCAGGAGGAGGAGTTGAGGTACGGGTACTTTGTTCAGTCGCAGCATGATCTGCGAAATGAAGAAGAAGATGAGCGGCACCATGAGGGTCGAATAATAGGAAGCCTCATAGGTGAACATCCTGAGTCTTTTGAAGTTGCTGATGCCTTCCGTGAGGTCCTGCTGTATCCAGAAGATGTTGTAGAGGGGGGTGAAATAAAAGGGTATGGCGATTAGACAGAGGAAGAAATTGATGAAGAGCAGGCGGGTGAGGATGTTTCCGATGTTGGCCCCCTCCTCGGAGCGCAGGAACAGATAAAATGCCAGGCAAAAGATGTAAATGCAGGTGATATTCAGGAGGGACACGAAATAAGTAGGCATGTCTACTCCCACGATAATGTGCGCCACGATGAAGGGGCAAAGCAGCAGGATGAAAGGCACGACCGGTTCCCTGCCGGTCCTGCGAACGATCCAGAGATAGAACAGCGGTGTAAGGACCGTAGTTACCAGCAAGCCATAAGGCATTCCCGCGGAGTTCAGGAAGAATACGATAATGGCGAGCAATAAGAACTTATATCCTCTTTTTTTCATATCGTCTCCCTGTTAAAAAGTCGATGGCACCCAACATCACGCCTTTGGCCCTTCCCCCCTGCCCCAGCGCCAGTTTTTTGGCGACCCGGACAAAGGTCATAAGAAAAGCCGAAGGTACGTAGGCGCGTTTAAATTTTTTCAGGAACAGCAGGCCGTTGCGGGTATAGAAGTAGTCGGCCCAGAATCCGTTGCCGATCGTGGTGCTTCGTTTATCGTAGGTAGTCGCCTCCGGGCAGACGACGATGGGGAAGCCTTTTGCGCGCGCCTGGTAGCACCAGTCGGTTTCTTCCCAATAGAGAAAATAGTCTTCCGGGAGGATGCCGACGGCGCGGAAAGTGGAAGCGTCGGCGAGCAGGGAGCCGCCCGAGATATAGCCGGTGCGGCCAATGTCTTCGGGTTTTTTGATGAAGCTGGTGTTGCCCAACCAGTAATTGACCCTGGCGCCGCCGTAGAGGATGATTGTCGAGTGGTCGTAAAAGCTCCTGTGGACGGAGCCGACGACGGTGTGTTCGCCGCTTTGAGCGCAGCGAATCATTGCGGCGAGGGTGTCTGTGGCAACGGTCATATCCGGATTTAGCAGCCAGATAAAGGCGTCTTCCTCCATCACCGCGCGGAGCGCGATATTGTTGCCGGCCGCAAAGCCGGCGTTCGAGTCATTCTGGACCAGGGTCAGGTCCGGCAGTTTCGAAGGCGGCAAGGCGGCGAATTCCTGCCGGGGCACCAACAGGGTTTTCAGCGGTCTGCTGATCCCAGATGCCTCTACCGGCCGGTCCTGCAGGTCCTGCCTGATCTTCTCGAGTGACCCGTTGCCGGAACAGTTATCGGTGAGGATGACCTTGAAGTCGGGATAGTCCGAGTCGAAAACAGACCGGATGCATTCGAGGGCTTCCTCCCACCTTTTGTAGTTTACTACGAGTATATAACAGGGTTTCATGCGCGGGCCCTCCTTTTTTCCACCGTAAGGGGGAAGCTGTATTTGCCGTAATGATTGGTAAGTGAATGCCATAGACCGGTAAGCATGGCGCGGAACTTCAAGGATTTATCTTTTTCAAAGAAGAGAACGCGCACCGTGTCCCCCAGCGTGGCCCGCAGTTGCAGCCAGCAAAGCATGGGATCGAAACCGATATATTTTTTTATGAGGTAGAACCTGTTCCTCGTTATATAATATCTTCTCAGGGGGTTGTGATTGGAGTACCCCACCGGCAGCGCGACGATCTTTCCCTCTTTGAAGTTGCCGAGGGAATGTTTGAGGCGGACGGTATTGTCCTGTATGATGTGGTAGCCTCTTTTTCTGAGGCGAAGGCAATAGTCCATATCGATGCAATCGATGAACAACTTTTCTTCGAAAGGGCCGGTCTCGGCCATGGCCCGGAGGCTCAGGAGGTTGCCCGATGTCATGACGAACCGGGTTTCGGCATAACGTTCTTTCTCCTGCCGGTCAAAATGTTTGCTCACCAGGTGGTAGGGGCTGAGGATGCCTATTTGTCCGAACCTCTTCTCGGCGGCATCCATGCCGTCGATGAGGGCTGCCAACTCGTTGTCCAGGAAGCTACTGTCCTGGTCCATCGTCAGGATCCAATCGTACTGGCGGTCCAGGGCCATACGGCAGGCAATGTTCAGGGCGGCGCTAAGGCCTTTATTCCCTCCCAGCCAGCGGTAAACGATCTTATCGGACATGGCATTGATCCGGGCGATCAGCGTTTGATCTTCCGTGAGGGAATTGTCGATGACGAATAGGGTATCCACGCCGGCGCAATAGCTTTGTATATTGGAAACAACCTCTGCTTCCGGGTGAAACAAAATTACACAGCCGCCGATTTTTCTTTTCATTTTTATTATGTCCGGGCGTGGGACCGGAGAAATTTTAATATACCGAGTTTTGGATTGAGGATCATCGCGCCGATCAGGCCTGCCGTTACCAGGCATTCCGTTATCAGGATGATGAACGAGGTGCCTACGGGCCCGTAGATCCTGACAATGCACATATTCATGATCAAATTTATAATTGTGCCGGAAATAAATACGGCGAAGAGGGTCTTTTTTTCGTCCAGGGCGATCAATAGCTGGTAGGCAGGAATATTCAGACAGATAATAAAAGGAGCAAAGCTCATGATCCGGAGGTAGGAAGCGGATATGTCCTGGTGTTCGGTGAGGAAGATACCGATAATGGGCCGGGAAAAGAAGAAGAGGATAAAGGAACCTGCCAGCACCATTCCCAGAAAGGGGAGATAGTAGTTGCGGAAGAAGGCAAAGATCTCGCGTCTGCCCGCCAGTACCAGTCTGCATACCTGGGGGTAGATGGCCTGAAAATACACGGAGAGGATCTGGCGCGTCGCAGAAATGATCTTCTCTGCCACGCTGTAGTAGCCCACGACCGTGTCCGAATAGAACAGGCGCAGCGCGATGACATTAATATATGTGTAGGAGCTGACCGCCAGGGCAGTGGTCATGATATGCCAGCCGTTCTTTAGCTCGTGAAGGATGTCTTCGCGGCTGGGCATGACCCGCTTTAACCGGAGCATGCGGATGGCCAGGATGATGCTGACGCTCCCGGCAAGGACGTTCCCAACGCCGGTAAAGAAAAGGAAATAGATATAGTCGGGTTTGGACCGGATGAATATCAATACCAGCGCGACGAATACAAGCCGGGCGAAGAGGCTGACATACATCACCATCTTCATCCGTTCGATGCCCTGGAACAACCAGTTCATGAGCAGGCTTTGACCGATGACGGTAACAAAGGAGAGCAGATAAAGACCGGTAAAGGGTCGCAGTGCGGGGACGAGGGTCAGGACGAGGATGAGGACGATGAGCAGGACCAGGACGATCAACAACTTTGTGATCAGCACTGTGTAAAAGATACGGGAAAGGACTGCCCTGTTCTCCCTGTTCTGGGACACATCCCTGGTGGCCGTCAAATTGAAGCCATAGTCCGAAATGTTCTGGAGGAACATCATAACGACTTGTGTAACAGCGATAATGCCAAAACCGTCGGCGCCGATGCGCTTGATCACATATGGAGTAATAAGAATTGGAAGCAGATAGTTGGTCCCCTGAATAACGCCTAGTGAAAAAAAATTGGAAAAAAGCCTCTTCCGGTTGGTGACCATAAAGCGGGAACCTTTATTGTTTGATGCGCGAAGATAGTAATTAAACACTTGAATATTATTTTTGTATATCTTGCACACGCGTATTTTAAAATCGCCATGGCCCTGTCAGGCGTCAACTTATACAGTAAATAAAAAAATAATACATTTTGATATGGAGGACCATTCACGTTATACTCCTATTGCCGAAGGTGAAATGGATCTGACTCAGATCCTCAAAAGACTGATGGCCTATTTTAGAAAGAACCGTGGGATCTTCCTGGTCTCCTGTGTGATGGGTCTGGCCATTGCGGCATTTATCTACAAGTTATCACCCCGGGTGTACACCTCGCGGCTGGTGCTGGAGTCGACGGTGCTGAATGTGCATGAGCAGATGGAGATCGTTTCCAACTGGGATGAGCAATTAAACACGAGGGGTTATCCAGTCCTCGCCAGCATCTTCAATTGCGATCCTGGTATGATCTCCCCGGTCAGCGAGTTGAAAGTTGAAACGGTAGGGCTTCCCATGGAAGGGAATGCGGCTTTTGCGTTGGTCATCGAGACGCAGGATACGCTTGGCCTTGGCGCGATGCAGGACGCCCTGGTAAATGGGTTCAAGAACAACGATTATTCCCGCCGGCGGGTTGCCATCAGGACACAGAACCTGAAGGATGAGATCGCCAAAGCGGAGCTGCAACTAAATGCGCTGGATTCCGCTCATGAGATCGTAGATGATTTCAGGAACGGCGTCAAATCGGGTTCTTCGCAATTGATGTTGGATGTCTCCACTATACCTGAACAGCGTTTAAATATCCAGGAGAAGCTGGCCGTCTACAAGGAGAAGCTGGCGTTCGTGAATGATATCCAGGTGCTGCAGCCATTTCTACGGCCAAAGAAAGCCAGGCCGATCCTGGTCCTCTTTGGTGTCGTCGGTCTGCTGGGCGGTTTTTTTGTCGGGTATATTTTTTCCCTGATGCGTGTGGTCAGATCCATTAATAAAAAGTAACGGACAGAATCCTTACCATGCCTGTCCCAGCGCCGCCGCCAACCGAAATTTTCCTCCGTAAGAAGTTCTATTTCCTGGTGACCCTCGCGGTCCTGTATACGACGATATTCTCGCTGTTCAACCTGAACAGCTATTGTATCATCCTGCTTGGAGCCTGCCGGCTGTGGGAGGGCAGGATACTGGATAATGTAAAAAAGGCTTTTGCCAATCCGTTGTTCCTCGCCTACTTTGTGTTCTTCGTAATCGAAGCTGCCGGTATGCTGCATACGCACAATATGAAGGCAGGCGGGGATGTGATCGCCAAGGACGCCACGCTAGTGGCGGTTGCTTTTACGCTTTTAGCAGGACGTTTTGCCGACGAGCGGGCATTCGGAAGGTTGATGTTGTGCTATTGCGCGATGCTGCTGGCTGCTTCGGCCTATTGCCTGGGGGTAGCCGCACATCGTTATGGTCAGGGGGGAGACGCGACGGTGTTCTTTTACCATCCGCTGACCAGCCCCATCTCCTGGAATGCCGTTTTCTTTTCCGTGTACGTGCTTTTCGCCCTGATCTTCCTGCTGTCCATCGATGGGCATGATTCACTCGATGTATTGCCGCAGCCTATAAGGGTTGGGGTGAGGGTCTTCCTGGTCGTCTTCTTTATGGCGATGATCTTTTTGCTGTCCTCCAAATTGATCCTGGTCCTGGCGGTGATCGCCCTGGCCGGGTTCTTTCTCAGGCGGTACCGGTTCCGGCAAAATAAGCGGATCGTGCTTGGACTGGGGGTAGGCGCTTTTCTGTCGATCGGCATCCTGGCCGGTACCGACAACCCGGTGCGTGAGCGGTACCAGGAATTGGCCCAGGGGAACCTGAAGCTGATCGAACAAAAGAAATTCGCCCCGGGCAATTATTTTAATGCGCTGCAATCCAGGCTGCTGCAATACCGTTTCGCCGGGGAGATCCTGCGGGAGCAACATGCGTGGCTTTTG
>Ga0302315_10002776_pt1 | contig 16291 bp, 13 predicted proteins | sample III_Palsa_N3_1_FD_200532 | JGI IMG/M metagenome (GOLD analysis project Ga0302315, IMG submission 200532) | Peat permafrost microbial communities from Stordalen Mire near Abisko, Sweden - III_Palsa_N3_1 | ecosystem: Environmental > Terrestrial > Soil > Palsa > Peat permafrost | place: Sweden... | reverse complement strand
GTAGATAGCAACAGGCCATGTAGTGATAGTCATCATTATAATGTTGATGCTCCATAGTTCCTTCCTCCTTTGGTCAAATATTAAGCTATAACCATATCAGCTTTTATCATCAACGTCACTTCTACAAGCTAGATTTAGTGTCACTGACAATGTTGTATGTTAAACAGACAACTGCAATAAGAATCTTCTGTAGCTTTGTGTTGAGATGATAATCCAAGACTACAACAACTTTGTAACAGTAAGTTTAGAGTATCTATATGTAATAGTTAGAGTACAGCAATTACAGTTGTTACCTAACACAAAATGCTACTGTAGACAACCATACTCTATTAGTAAGTCTGGTCTCTACTAACTAATCCCTTACATTCTAGGAATGTAAGTAGAAGTTTACTGTCTAGTTGTACTACCGCTACTACTACTACTAACTTTGGAGCTGGACTGCTGATAACCAGTCAGTGTCGGAAGCGGCGGTGCTTGTGTAACTCGGGACGATAGTCTCGACCTACTCTTGATCTCATCTAGTCCGACCACCAGCTCTCTGAGACTACTTGAATTCGATCCTGAAATCTGCCCTGATAAGTCACGGACCGAGAGTGGTGTGGGCCAACTAACATTGACGTAGTCAATGTCAGCTCCTTTGCTAGTGAGGTAGCTGAACTGTTGCTTGCTGAGCTTGTCATTAACGACCAGATCTAGCAGTACTTCGCTCAACTGTAATCTTGATAGCGATCTTTGACCTCTAACGGTTACTGAGTCGAAGCTACCAAAGCTAACGTGGACTGCTGTCGTTTGATCTGTCACTGCTCGGGTCTCTATAACTTGCATACTTCCCAGACAAAAGGGTGTAGTGTAAGAGATGTCATCAGAAGAGCTAACAATACTATTGTCAGAGACAACTTCATTAATTTGTGACTGCTTGAGATAGAGTAGTAGGTCAGCAATATGGAAACGTTCAGCGTTGATGGCAACTTTAAAGGTCGACAACAATTTGTTGTCTTCATTAGATGACGACAAGTTGTCATCTAATAGCAAAGGTTGTGCTAGCGTGGTAATAACCTTGTCATCAACAAAGTCACTACTACGACACAGCCGGGTAATAGCTGTAACACAACCATCACTGACTTTCTGCTGCTGCTGTTGCCTCAGCAGAAGTTCAAGCATCTCCACGTCGTGATTGCACGCTGCTGCTGTCAGTTCACGTGGCCAGCAAATAACAGCTCCGGCAGCTAGCAGTACGGCAGCTGTCCTCAGATGAGCGAATCTAACAGCCATCGACAAGGCTGTTACACCATTGACACCGTTAACTGATTTACTACTTATGGTAGTTGCTCTTCGACTGCAAGTCAGGTTGACATCAGCCTCATAGTCCAACAGTAGTCTAACGATGCTCAAGTGACCACGGCAGGATGCTGTGATAAGTAAAGTAGTAAGTTGTAACTCACTACCACCACGTGAGCCGCGGCGGTGGCGCTGGCAGCGGTCGGATAGTTCATAACGAACATTAAGATCAAAGTCCTGATTACGCTTCATCCACAATAGCAGAACCTCGAAATCACCATCATGAACAGCAGCTTTGACGACATCCATTCTTTTATTTCTGGTTAGCCTAACAGCCACGATTTTAGAGTTGATAAAGTTAAAATATTCGGCTAACTTCTACACTAATGATATAGATATTGACAGTGGGGATATTGACAGTGGAGATGTTGAGACCGAGTCAAAACTACTGTTAGTAGTCTAACGTCAGTATTGTACATATTCAGTAATAGTCATAATTATCAGTTTGGTGTTGAGTCAGATAGAGATTCTTTATTTATCCGAGATTTACTGGCGATGTTACATGCTTTAGTTAGTGAAATTAGAACTACTTCTATGCTGATAGTATTTTATGACAACACCATAATGGTCAAGATATTTACAACTTTAAGTTGTAATGTTCGTTAGAAGAGTCGTGGGTTTCAAAAGAGTAGTGAGTGTTTTGAAGCCAGACATTTTAAAGTGAGGGAAGGAACATATATAGTTTCTTCAAGCTATAGTGAATTAATGTAGTCCAGTAGAGTACTTCGGTTTTAATTACTTCATCATGAAGTAAGTAATAATTCTGTGTTAGAATTGCTGTTCTGAGATGAGTTTACCCATTCCATATTCTTTAACATACTCACGTTGTCCATTGGCATACCAATATTCCTGCAGACCATCTTGCTTACTATCTTTGTAGTTGGTTCGGTACATAGCTTGTCCATCGGCATACCAACGTTCCTGCAGACCATCTAGCTTACCATCCTTGTAGATGTGTCGGTACTTATCTTGTCCATCGACATACCAAGCTTCCCACAGACCATCTTGCTTACCATCTTTGTAGTTCTCTCGGTACATAGCTTGCCTTTTGGGATTGTCATACCAATGTTCCCACAGACCATCCCACTTACCATCTTTGTAGTTCCATCGGTACTCACGTTGTCCATCGGCATACCAAGCTTCCCGCAGACCATCTTGCTTACCATCTTTGTAGTTCCATCGGTACTGAGCTTGTCCATCGGCATACCAAGCTTCCCACAGACCATCTTGATTACCATCTTTGTAGTTGTGTCGGTACTGAGCTTGCCCTCCTTGAATGGAGGGATTGGCATACCAGCCTACTTTGAAGGAGTAACCTACCTTCTTCCCATTGACAGTGTGGTAAATGTCTACTTCTTTCCTTTGCTTCTTGTTTGCATCATAGTAGGTTAAGTTCGTATAATAGATCTCGTTGTCGTTTAGTACAACTTGCTTGTTAGCATTAAGTTCCAACCAGTCATTGAAGAACTTTTCTTGGTTTCTGAGACTACCAGGAACAAACTCATAAGGACTTCTCAACCAGACTTCATCGTCATCAGGAAGGTAAGGGGCGACGATAGACCAGAACTTATAAGCTTGGGATACTAGGTAGATTAAGAAGTCTTTGTCTTCATAATAGTCTTCAATAGCTAAACACTGTAATAGTTCCTCTACAGAGGTAATAGTTGACCTACGACCAAATAGGAAATCAATATAGAAGTGAAAAGCCTCAGTGAAGTCGGGTTTAACATCTAACTCAATGTCACGCTTAAGATGAAGGTCAGACAGAACAGCTTGAAGAACCTTAGAAGAGGCTAGAAGTCCGAAAGGAACTATCTCTGTCTCTCCATTATCAAGGTGGAAGATCACAGACATTTTAGTGCTTTGATAACTAGAAAAAAATCATATCACCCTACATCTATGAAGCTTTATTGCAAGCAGCCCTACTGCAGTGGTGGTATCCAATAAGCTTCTCTGCTAGAGTTTGAAAGATCCGTGTAAAATAAACTTTTTTAAGTACTCACAAGAGAGAACTCTACTACTCTGTCAATCTATCAACCATAGACTGCTCGTAATAAAAACCTCACAAAGATGTCTAACATAAGATCGAGAACGGGTAAGTTCTCAAGGAGGTTGTTATAAGTTACTTGTTACAAAAATTATAGACTGTAACAAGTACATACACATACATATATATATGTACATATATGTGTATATTATTAAAACCTCTATGGGTAAATTGTCATAACTAGGTTATGACAGATAGTAGTATTAATACAACAGTAGTAACAAAGACAACAATAGTAACAAAGACAACAATAGTAACAAAAACAAAAACACTAGACCACCTTGATTAGAATTTGGTAGTCGGCAACATGTAACATTTTGGCCTGGTATTCGTAGGCCTCGGTTTCTGATGTTAACGAGAACAACTTACCAGCTTTACCGTTAGTGAAGATCAGATAGATAGCTTCCAGCTCCTTGTCAGTTAGACGCCGCTTCAACTTTAAACTAATGTGGCTGGCTAGAGACCGCATGTAGACACCATAGTGCTGGGAGTCCTCATAACCAAGATCTGATTGTTGGATAATAGGCACTTTAGGTGTGAAGCTGTTGACATCAGTTGGTGACGGTATAATGCAGGACAGCTCTGGCATCATGTTATCGAGACTTTGGAAGATAGGTTTGACGAGCTTCCAGTAAACTGCTGGTACAGCAGCCAGCTCAGCCGCAGACAAATTCTTACGCAAGTAGGCCTCGATATCAAAACCTGAACTACACATGTAGTTGGAGTAGGTGACTTTCTTATTGTACTCATGACACAAGTCATGTCCTATTAAGGTGTTAGTCATGGTAACAGCAAAAGCCCACTTTTCTTGATCATAGTAGCTGAGTACCTGATAGGGTGGTCTAACCTTAGCTATGCCGTGATACTTACTAATGTGCTGAGCCAGCCAGGTTTTGCCGAAGTCGCAGATTTTGGCTGTCATCTTGCCGCTACTGTCCAGCGAGATTAGTACATTATCATCCTTGAAGTCATTATGGATATAACCGTGACGGTGGAGACAAGCTAAGCCAGTACCAACCTGCTGAATGATTTCTGGTAAGTAGGCTACTCTAGTAGCATAGTTGTTACTCTCATACCAGCTGTCTAGTGACATATCCATCAACTCTGTCATAATGTAACAATCACCTGATGGATCAAAGAAGATACCTTCAAACATTAAGATACCCGTACAACCACGAAACTTCTTAAGTATATCACACTCGTACAAGAAGTCTGCCTGATAACCATAACGCTTCTTGTTATGTCTATGCTCCTTCTCATCGAACGCTGATCGCTTGACTGCATAGGCTACACCGTTGATGGTGTAACGGGCCACTTTGCCAAAGGTACCATGGCCTAAATTTTTTTCCTTGGCTGCCTTACTGAAATTGACCTCCAGCATTTTCCCCATTGTAATATTGTTAATGGAGTTCGAATACTATATACTTTTTACAGCACAAATAGATTTATGTGAAAGATATTACTTGGTTGGTTACAAGACTGTATTACAACCCTAACTTGTAACAACTTTCAGTAAGCAAAATTTTACCAGACGAGAAACTCTACTAGGTAAAAACCTTGTACTAAGCAAAAACCCTACTAAGCAAAAACCCTACTAAGCAAAAACCCTACTAAGCAAAATCCTCTACTATAAACTAGTGGGTCCGTATTTCGACTAAGTCTTGATTAGATCAAGACTCGATAACAAACTTCAGACTACTCGAGGAGCTCCTCCTCCTCTTCAGCTGCAACCTGATAGTGCACTTGGTCCTCATCAACATCCTCAGCGGCTGGACTGTCAGTTGGCAAGAGCTCCTCAAGTCCATTGCTGCGGATTACTAAGATCATATAGGAGAAGAGCTCGTAGTAGTAAGCGGCGAAGTTAGTGGTCTCAGTCGACACTAGCAGACGGTAGCTCTCAGAGATGTTGATAAAGGTGTCTTGGGTCAGTTGCTGTTTGTTGACTAGCAGGTCGTTGACAGCGACAATGGCCAAGGCCAACAGTGTCAAGTTGAGATGACGGGTGTTGATGTTAGTGCTAAACTTGATCAGGTTATCACGCACACCATGAGAACGGTACTCCAGACGCCTAGTGAAGATTTCGGCCAGGCTGTTTTGGATCTGCTGTCTCTCCACCACCTTCTGTCTTAGACCTGCGATGCGGAAGTATGTTTTGCCTTCTGTCTCCATGACTTTTTATGGCACAAAATATCTCTTACAATTTATCTGATAAAGGAGTAGTTCTTTATATCAGAATGTATATATGTATATAAGTATATAAGTACATAAGTATATAAGTATATAAGTACATAAGTACATAAGTACATAAGTACATAAGTATATAAGTATATAAGTATATAAGTATATACTTATAGACAACAGTTCATGTTGATCCAGAGGATTTGAGGTATTAAGGCTTTGGTTAGTAGCCCAGTTACTAACTATTAGAATAGTGCTACCATCTATTATAACTTAGTTATGATAACTCAACTATAAAGATTTCAGTGTTAATGTATATATATATATATATATATATATGTATTTTACCTACTACACTCTACAAATTTCTATTACAAATAGCTTATAACAAGTTTGTTAAGGCTTGTTTCAAACAACCCTATTAGGAAAGCGTTTATGTTGTCAATCCCTTAATAAAGGTCTCTATAAGGTTTATCACAAACAACTTATGGTAAGTGGATTTCTCCAGTGTGAGAACCTGAAAAAGATTAAATAACTCTCTTGGAGACTTTACTAGAGAAGTTTGTTAGATAACCCTCCTAATAAGATGTTTCAAACAATCTTCAATGAGGACTTCTAACACTTCTAGAGAGGTAAGAATAATATGATTATTTTCTTGTAGTCAAAATAAAACAGGATGTCAGTGATCTTCCACCTTAACAATGGAGGTACAGAAGTTGTTCCTTTTGGACTTCTGACTTCTTCTAAAGTTCTTGGAGCTGTCCTATCTGACCTTCATCTTAAAGACGACATTGAGTTAGATGTTAAACCCGAGTTTACTGGAGCCTTCCACCTCTATGTCAAAGTCTTATTGGGTCATAAGCCAACTATTACCTCTGCAGAAGAGTTATTACAGTGTTTGGCTATCGAAGACTACTATGAGGACAAAGACTTCTTAATCTACCTAATACCTCAAGCTTACAAGTTCTGGTCTATCGTCGCTCCTTACCTTCCTGATGACGATGAAGTCTGGTTGAGGACTCCTTATGAGTTTGTTCCTAGTAGTCTTAGGAACCAAGAAGAGTTCTTTAATGACTGGTTAGCTATCAATGCTAACAAGCAAGTTGTTTTAGATGATAATAGGGTGTATCATGCAGACTTAACCTACCATGATGCAGACAAGAAGCAAAGGAAAGTAGTAGACATTTACCACACTGTCAATGGGCACAATGTAGGTTACTCCTTCAGAGTAGACTGGTATGACAATCCCTCCATTCAAGGAGGACAAATTGAGTATCGACGCAACTACAAAGATGGCAAGGAAGATGGTCTGCAGGAAGCTTGGTATGAGAGTGGACAAGATAAATACCGATGGAACTACAAAGATGGTAAGGAAGATGGTCTGCAGGAAGGTTGGTATGAGAGTGGACAAGTTAAGTACCAAGACAACTCCAAAGATGGTAAGGAAGATGGTCTGCAGAAAGGCTGGTATGCCAATGGACAAGCTCAGTACCGACTCAACTACAAAGATAGTAAGCAAGATGGTCTGCAGGAACGTTGGTATGCCAATAGACAACCTGAGTACCGATACAACTACAAAGATGGTGAGAGAGATGGTCTGCAGAAACGTTGGTATGAGAATGGACAACCCAAATATGTTAAAGAATATGGAATGGGTAAACTCATCTCAGAAAAGCAGTTCTAACATAGAGTAGTTACTTACTTACTTCACTATGAAGTAATATCAGAGTCAACTAGTAGAATATACCCGATAAACTCTTGTTAGAGAGGAGGTTATTTATTAAACTTCACAGACAGACTTATTTAATACATCCAACCTTTAGAGAAAGAAAATTACCAATGGTAGATGTCTCTCAAACAGTCTTTATATAAGGATCCACCATAGATTGTTTAAAACAACCTAATCAAGAGAAATTACCTAATAATGTTATCTCAGGCATAACTCTGCTTTTGCAGACCCTTTGAACGACTTTGTTATTGATAATCTTCTTTGTCCATAGTATTATCTATCAGAGTAACCTCTCTGAAGAGCTTCTTCTTATTAGAGTTTCTCTCTACAGTACTCCTTACTAGAGTTTCTCTGTAAAGTCCACGTACAAAGAGCTCTACTAGATTATCTTCTCTACAGAACTTTTGTTACAAGCTACTTGTAACAGTCCCTCTATAAACTTCTCTAGATAACTTTTCTACTAGACCTCTCTAGATAACTTTTCTACTAAACTTCTCCACTCTTAACCTTGTAATGAAGATATCTATAAAGTTTTTATTGTGAACAACTTGTGATAGGTTTCTCTATTGGACATTTAAAGAAGACTGTCTCAAATGAATCTCTAAAGTTTTTAAAGAGGTTTGTTGAGTAGGTTTTCCTAGTAAAGATCTCTGACACCTTTGTAGAGTGTAAGAATAATATGAATATTCTCTAGGTATTAAAATACTAGGATGTCAGTGGTTTTCCGCCTTGATAACGGAAATACAGAAGTTGTCCCTTTTGAACTTCTGACCTCTTCTAAAGTTCTTAGAGCTGTCCTATCTGACCTTCATCTTAAAGACGACATTGAGTTAGATGTTAAACCGGAGTTTACTGAGGCTTTTCACTTCTATGTTGACTTCTTATTGGGTCACAAGCCAACTATTACCTCTGTAGAGGAACTATTACAGTGTTTGGCTATTGAAGACTATTATGAGGACAAAGACTTCTTAATTTACCTAGTATCCCAAGCTTATAAGTTCTGGTCTACTATCTTCCCTTACCTCCCTGATGATGATGAGGTCTGGTTGAGAAGTCCTTATGAGTTTGTTCCTGTTAATCTCAGAAACCAAAAAAAGTTCTTCAATGACTGGTTAGCCATCAATGCTAACAAGCAAGTTGTACTAAACGACAACGAGATCTATTATACGAACTTAACCTACTATGTTGCAAACAAGAAGCAAAGGAAAGTAGTAGACATTTACCACACTGTCAATGGGAAGAAGATAGGTTACTCCTTCAAAGTAGGCTGGTATGCCAATCCCTCCATTCAAGGAGGGCAAGCTCAGTACCGACACATCTACAAAGATGGTAAGTGGGATGGTCTGCAGGAACTTTGGTATGACAATGGACAACCTGAGTACCGATGGAACTACAAAGATGGCAAGGAAGATGGTCTGCAGGAACTTTGGTATGCCGATGGACAACGTGAGTACCGACACAACCACAAAGATGGCAAGCAAGATGGTCTGCAGGAACGTTGGTATGCCGATGGACAAGCTATGTACCGAGGCAACTACAAAGATGGCAAGAAAGATGGTCTGCAGGAGGGTTGGTATGAGAATGGACAACCTGAGTATATTAGGGTTTATGAGATGGATAGACTTATCTCCGAACAGAAGTTCTAATACAAACGGTCACTTACTTCACTATGAAGTAATTTAGACTAGGGTGCATTACTAAAACACAGTCGACAAATTTCATTAGGAAGACTATTTAATAAACTTCAGCGGCAGACTTATTTGACATAACCCAATAGAGAACTCCAGTAGTACCCCTCAAACAGTTCCTACAGGGAAACTTACTATAGGTTGTTTAAAACAACATGGTTAAGAAAATTTTGCAGGGTTAACTAACAATATTGTTTGGGTCAAAACTCCGTCTTCACAGATACCTTTTGAGAAATCCTTGTTATCAATGATCTTCTTTCCCTATGATGTATCTAACTTGTCTGTAAGACTTTATGCACAAGATTCTATTTGCGGCAACTTACCTGTGACAGAATTGCAAACAAAGACAGTATTATCAACTTAGTTGATAATGATCTAGGTAGCTGTCTATAGCAGCTACTACAACTTAGATAACAGGTGACTACTATTAGCTTTGAGCAGGGTTGTCACCTTCTTATGCTTATGATTATGCTGTGAGCTGTTACTATCGTACTTGTCAGCAGTTGTGATGCGGCAATGCAGACCGTAGAAACGGATAGCTGAGTAGCGGTACAAACCTTCAGCCATATCATCACCGAGTACATGGCGCTCATACAGCCGCAGCTGCTTCTCACCAGATGTAGGGTTGTCGAAGGTAATAAAGTCCACATACTGTCGGGTTCTGCGGAACAGATTGACGCCAGGCAACTTGTAATCGCTGATACCGGCCAGCCCCAGCATGGTTGGCAACAGATCTATACTCGAGCTGAGGTGTTGATACTGTTTTCTGGCAACAATAGCATCTTTGACCTTAGCTCTAGCTCCAGCTTCTACTCCAGCCTCTACTCTAGCCTCTACTTCGGTAGAAGCAGAGGTAGAAGCAGAGGTAGAAGCAGAAGTAGAAGTAGAAGCAGAGGTAGAAGCAGAAGTAGCAGAAACCTTGGTGATCAGTGAGTGGTGTAGCATGATGTTGGCTGGCAGGTTGCTCATCATCAATGGTACCCTGATGACACGGTCATCGGTGGTCATCCACTTGCCCAGCAGACCACCCTTGGTGCCATAGGCTGAGCCGTGGTCGGAGGTGCGAATGATAACTGTCTGAGGGCTAATATGAGATAGTAGTGTCATGATATGCTTGTCAACTAGCTGACACAGATACAGATAGAAACGTCGGTACTCAGTCAGATCAAAATACTCATCAAACAGTTCACGATTGCAGTACAGCTCCTCCTGCATGTATTTAGTCATCATCGTCTCTAGCCAAGTTGCCTTGCTGCAATCATCGGAACAAGAGACGTCGATATCAGGTAGAACTAGATTGTTCAACAGACCTAGAGCCTTGAACTTCAAGTATAGGTTAATGTCATGGGGGTTGACGAAATTGACAGCATAGACAATGTTGTCACAGTTTCGGGTATCATCTAATACCTGACAGGCTGACTGCAGAGTCTTGTCATCCACAATCATACCAGACAAATCCAGCTCCGGGCCGTGAGGTTCAGGACCAGACCATGGGCTGCCAGTCCAGCCACGTCTTTGCAGGTCTGCATCAACAGCTTCAGGATCCAGATGCCACTTGCCAAAGTAGTGACAGGTGTAGCCGTGAGCCTTGAAGTACTCGGCCATGTTGCGGCCGTGGAGTGCAGGGAAGACATCACTAGCGAAGCCGTTAGTCGAAGTCACGTTGTGAAAGTTAGGGTCATCGTAGTCGGTACAGTTCGGATGAGGGAGCTTGCCTGTGTAGATTGAAGCTCTAGACGGAGCACAAGCACAGCTAGCTGTGTAGTGATTGGTGAATGTTACGCCATGCTCATAGAAGTAGCGCCAGCTTGGCAGTTTACCCCGCCAAGTCTCATGTTGCGAGTTGAAAGCCAATTGCGACTCCTCATCTGTGATAATCACGATAAACTTCATATTGGAACAGTGTACAGACCTATTATTCAGCTTTTTATTCAGTAAAGTATATTTCAGTCTTTACGGATCTCAATGTTCTTATCATGGTATTTTCGACAGGGTTGTTTAAGAGGTAAACCTTAGTAGTAGCTATCTGACACATTATGATTATAAGAATTTTGCTTGTAGTTAAGCACAAAGTTAGCCAGAGGAGTATCTTACAAAAGATCCTGATGTAATGATAGATTATGAATGTGTAACAGATCCTGACAACTGTCATAGATTGACAACTTATCACAACTTCTTACAATAAGAAATTTTTGGCTAGAAAAAGCGTAAACTTCATGGCTCTAGGATCTTGCAGCCAGAACTTCAGAAACAAGTCGGCAGCTTTCGAGGCGGCCATCCGTAACCGGCGACACTTCGACAACAACACCCTGTTGTTGGCCTATGCTTACTATAAGCAGGCCACCGAAGGTGACAACATTAGTCAGGCTCCATCGGCGCTCAACTTTAAGGCCAAAGCCAAGTGGGATGCTTGGGCCAAGCTTAAGGGTTTGTCGTGTCTGCAAGCTGACAGTAGGTATGTAGAGATGATGACTAAACTCGGCGTTTAGTTGTGATTGTGCTTGTTCACTAGGAAGATAGATAGATATAAGCTTACAACATAATGTTGTAAAAGTTTGTGGTTGAGACCTTTTACAAGACTATCTTGTAAAGTTAGACTTGTAAGCACTTTCCTATGTAGTAACCTGTTTTACGACACATGTAGTAAGAATCTTTATGGTTGGTATACTACAAAGTCTTTGAAGACTATAGACTATACTAGGTAGAAATCTTTACAGCTAGCATACTACAAAGTCTAGAGAGAGTTACAACCTGTAGTTGTAACATGGGTAATAGGTAAAAACTATCTACAGTATGTACATGCCAATCTTGTATTTGGAACTGTGCGGCTTACAGGCTCTGTGAAATAGAGGAGGTTGCAGTACAGGGGATGTATGCAGTAGCAGAGCTGCTAGTGCTGCTGGAATTGCTAAAGCTGCTGGAGCTTTGAATGGCACCCGGTACCAGACCGTAGTTGGCCACTACCAATTGCAGGAACTGGGCTAGCGACCATGAGTTGTCAGCCCCGTTTTCTTGGTGCTGGCTAAGCCAGCTGTTGAGTAGATAACGTAGACTCTGTCCATGTCTGTAGAAGGATTTCTGGAACAGTGTTCTAGTTAGACGTTTGAGATCTGACACTATGCTCTTGAGCCGCCCTCTATCATAGAAGACTGTCCGACCAAAGTCGTAAATGACACAGTGGTAGTTAGTGTGAAAGGCTACTGTAGGTGATAATAATGTGTTGGAGACTAAATCGGTGTTGGTGGTTAATGGCGACGTTGAGTCATCAGTGACATTGCTAACGTCATCAATACAGGTAACAGGCTCGGAGCTGGCATAGTAGACAGCTGGTGAGCTCAGCCCTTGAATGATGATGTTACCGGTGTGCAAATCTCGATGGTACATACCGGTTTTGTGATTGACGTCATGAACTACATAACACAGTTGCATGAAGATGTCTAGTAAAGCTGGTAGATGCAATTGATGAATAATGTCGGACAGGACTGGTGTGGCAATATACTCGGTGACTAAGGCCTGTCTAGGGAAGCTGAGACTGCGAACATCAGGGAACGAGTTGGTATCGACAGTCACTAGCGAGATGGTTTTTAGTAGGTGTGGATGCTCAATCTGGTTCAGCACCATACCAGATTCATACTCCTTCTGCAGACTAAAGTCATACCGGGAGCTCTTAATTTTCACAAAGACTATTTGATTATCCATTATACCGACATGATAGTTGTCAGAGTAATGATAACTGTGGGTAATACTAATGCTGGCAACAGCTAAATTAGTGTCAGTAGTTGAGCTGATTGAATCAGTCTCAGCAGTTGAGCTATCAAAATCAGATGAATCTTTGTCGTCTTCCATCTTTACGGACTTGACCAAACAAAAACATTTATTTATAAGCTGCAAATTTATTTAAGTTTAAAATAGACTTGCTATAATTATGATGACCTCGTCATCATATCACCGTCGCATCCTTAAGCTTACGAACTGGTTCGTAAGCTAAAAGTATGCTGGAGTAAATAAGGTCTATTAGTCTTCTTTTGTGGCATCCTAGATGTCACACAGTCGTGTCTTGTTATCGGATGGCATTGTTGATAGCGAGACCCATAACAGTGATACTGTTAAACACATCTGACAGTCAGACACAACTATACAGACTACTTCTCTATCTGTAATAGTACAGCAGTAGCCATAATATCTTACTGACTATAGACTACTCTAATAGACAGTGAATATGATCATAGATATGACCATGATAGTTGATCACAGCAACTTTAATCGTAGTAGTAGTAGTAGTAGTAGTAGTAGTAGTAGTAGTAGTAGTAGTAGTAGTAGTAGTAGTAGTAGTAGTAGCAGTAGTAGCAGTAGTAGTAGTAGCAGTAGTAGTAGTAGTAATCGTAACTTAGTTGTTGAGAAAGATGATGACTGTTAACGTTACAAAGCAAAGTATAGTTGCTCCTACCCCACCCCACCCCACCCCACCCACTCCTCATGACTATTAACGGCTTCAGTCAGTATAGTAGTAAAAACCTGTCAGGTGTCAAGCACACTAACGATGTTAAAACCTTGGCTGGTAAGAAGGTGGCTATCGACACCTACCTGTTAGTTAACCAGGCTAAGGCTACCGCACTTAAGCATGTGTTGTCAGTCAAGACTGTTACTGGACCAATTGAGGACTTGAGAAAGAAGGCTAGTCAAGAGACCAAGCGGGTCTTCTATGAACGTATCTTGGATATGTGCAACTTCGGCTGGCAGCTGATCTTCTGTTTTGACTCCTTACATGATACTGTGGGTAAGCAGCTGAAGTCAGCCAACGTTGGCGTTAAAAGAGAGGCAGATAGGGCTAGCTTGGCCGATAAGATAGCTGAGGCCCGTCGTATGTTGGAGGAGTGTGCTGATGATCCTATTCAGATGCGGACGGCTATCGATGAAGTTATCAAGTTCGAAAAAAGGAATGTTAGCGATGGTATCTTCTCCTTACTGCAGCACTTCCGCAACACCATCACAGCTTTGGGTTTTCCCTCTTTTACCCCAGAAGACCTGTTCGGTGATGAAACCATGGTCTACACCCCGGATGGTGAAGCTGTGGCTAGCATCCTAGTGTCACAGGGGTTAGCCGACATCGCCTACACTACTGATGCTGATGTACTGAGCTACGGCTGTCCAGTAACCATCACTGAGATAGTGGGCAACAACTTCACCTTCCGCCGACTAGACATGGTGCTGGACAAGATGAAGCTTGACTACAACACCTTCGTGGTGTCTTGTATCCTAGGTGGTCTTGACTTCAACACTAACGTACGAGGCATAGCTTTCACTAAGGCTCTCGGCATCGTCAAGTCTGCCCGCGTTGAGTTCATCGACCTGCTGGCCGTACAGTTGCAACAGCTACTGGCCTACTGTTATGATAATCAGCTATTTGCTGCTAATAGCAGTGTTAACAACAACGTTGTTAACAATAACAATAAGGAAGAGGATCAAAACAATACACTAGTTGACACAGAGTGGCTGATCAAACAGACCTCACTGTCACATGAGGAGTTGATTGCCATCGAAGATAGGTACCAGATCAACTTCGAAACCGACACGGTGTTGCAGTTGCTAGATCAGTTGGATCAGCAGTTGCCTCAGTACGTCTGTGATCAAAAGTTGTGGAACTTGCTGTACAATCAAGATATTAACTGGTTTACTGTGCTGGCCCTGTATCGCTGTGTTGACTATGCAGTGGTAACCAAGGCTGTAGACTTCGACTATGACATGTTTAGGGCTCAGGCCAGAATGGTCTTGATATCAGAGTCGCTGGATGGTTACACTGATAAGTTCTGCAAGAGCTTGAAGTTTGACAAAGCCCACTTGGCTTCAGCTGTTAGTACTCTATCTGCAGCAACTGCAGCAGTTAGTATAACGGCCGCTGGTCAGGAGTTGGACTTCTAACTGTTATGACTTACATGATTTGAAATCATGTATATCTGTTAACCCCCAACACCTCAAGTTACAACTCTAAGATTGTAACTGTTATGGTTTATAACTGTAGCTTTGTAACTGCCATACTTTATAATTGTAACTTTGTAACTGCCATAGTTTATAGTTGTAGAGTTGTAACTGTTATGGTTTATAACTCTAAGGTTGTAACTGCCATAGTTTATAACTGTAGAGTAGACTTCAAACGTCGACTATGGGTATAACATAAGAAGTCTGCTTTACAACTAGAAGTTTGTTGGAAGCTTTACAGTTATAAACTGTAGTAGTTATAAACTATAGTAGTCACAATCTTAGGATTGTAACTCTGGAGCTGGTCTGTATGGTAATAGTTATTCGATCGATATCTAAAATAGTAGTACTGTGGCAATATTACGATTGTTACCCATACTGTAGCAACAGCCGCCTTATTCTACTAGTAATAACTCCCTCAAAAACCATAACAGGAGGTTAGTGGACCAAAGATCTCTTTCAACTTTAAGTAGCCGGAGGTAGATTGTAAATCTGGGTAGCGAGAAGCGCAAGCGTAAGCGTAGAAGCCAGCGTCATCGTTGGGACCGTTCTGATTACAAGGGCTGTTGATGTACAGTTCATTGTTGGGCATAGCCATCGGCGACAAGGCCAACTTACCATTAGGACCTTGAGTGGTATCTGGGGCTGAGCCATCAGCCACCGTCACCGGCTGGTCTTTGAAGCTGTTGCCACAGGTTGGCATATACTCGAAGGGGTACCAGTTGATGAAGGCATCCAGCAGCTTGTACTCATTAGAGTCAACCTCGAACGTGTTGCCGCTAGCACAGCTCTGAAACACTCGAATAAGCTGGGTTGGTGGTGCATTGACTACACACCAGTTAAAGGTCTGATAACCTGAACGTTGAGGATCATTCTCAGGCTCCAGCAAGTAAGCTTGTGGTAATTGACCGTTAGCACAACCTACTCTCAGACAGTACGGGTTTTGGATTATGTTAGCTGCCCTTGAGTCGTACTTAGCTTGAGTAACTAGTGCCCAAATCAAGAAGGCTATACTAACTAAGATCAGGACAACGATAATTATTACCTTAACATCAGCCATCTTTATTTATTGTTTTTACTGGAAGAAAATTGTGTTAGCCAGCATAAACTTATGCTGGCTAACACGAACTTATACTGACTAACACGAACTTATACTGACTAACACAAACTGTTACTGACTAACACGAACTTATACTGGCTAACACAAACTGTTACTGACTAACACGAACTTATGCTGGCTAACATAGACTTATAGTAGAGTATCTGTGTGATGCAACAAGTAACGGTTAGAGATAGTTAGTTAGTCATCTTGGCAGATGTTGGGATGTAACAGGT
>Ga0302315_10002768_pt1 | contig 16332 bp, 10 predicted proteins | sample III_Palsa_N3_1_FD_200532 | JGI IMG/M metagenome (GOLD analysis project Ga0302315, IMG submission 200532) | Peat permafrost microbial communities from Stordalen Mire near Abisko, Sweden - III_Palsa_N3_1 | ecosystem: Environmental > Terrestrial > Soil > Palsa > Peat permafrost | place: Sweden... | reverse complement strand
TGAACAACGCCATCGCCCAGAGCGGTCACAATACCGTCCGTCGTGAAGCCGGGTAATCTTGAGGGCTCGTCAAGCGACACAGTCTCGCCTTTATCGAGCGCATACGGCCCAAGATCAAGAAACTGCCCAACCTGCGCACTCGACGGCGACGCGCCGGGATGCACGGCGCTTGCCTCCTCAAGCTTTTCGTTCTTCCCCGCAAAATGGCTCACCGTGCGGACGGTAGGGTTGATTGCGTGCATCGTCCAGCCGGGAAAGCGATCCAGCCCTTGCCAGTCGCTGCCCAGGATGCGCTTGCGCAGGTCCTTGATCAGCTTCGGCGTCATCAGCGCCGGCCCCTTTTTCCCGCCGCTGTCGAGCTGCTTGAGCATCGCTTCCGTGAAGCCGGGCGTTGCGGAGAGTTCCCGCATCATCTGCGAAAGCAGGATGGTATTAGGCGGCATAGGAGCCTCGGGCACAACATAGGCCTTGCGACAGCCAGAGAGTATGCAGAGCGTGAGAAGTAAGATGCTATTGCGGATTGAACGCATGAGGAGCAGGATAGACGGTCGCAGGAAACGCGGCTACACACTATTGATTTATTTTTTGAGTGGCGATGGGGTGGAGGGTTGTCTATAGAGTGAAGACTGACAGGAAATCCGCGCAAATCGAATGACTGCAACTCCACTGACATACTCGGGAATCTGGCTGGCGGTATTCGCGCGGCAGTTGTGCCTGCCGGTTCCGGCGGTGGTCTTCCTTATGTCCGCCGGGGCGCTCTGCATGGAAGGGCATCTGCATCTGTCGCTGGTGCTGCTAGCCGCTGTGCTCGGATGCCTTTGCGGCGACGGTGTCTGGTTCTGGATGGGCCGCCGCTGGGGCAGCCGCGTGATTCGGCTGGTATGCAGCCTGTCGGGCGATCCGCGGCTCTGTGCGGAGCGGTCGCGGAAGACCTTCGACAAGTGGGGACTCAGAATTCTCGTCGTCGCAAAGTTTGTGCCGGGGCTCGATGGCGTGACGCCTCCGCTGGCCGGCGCAGAGGGCGCTTCCATCAGAGGATTTCTGACGTACGACAGCGTGGGCTCGCTTCTCTGGTCGGCAGGATATGTGGCTCTGGGCGTAATCTTCGCCAACGAACTGGACCGCGGGTTGAGGCTGGCAGAGCACTTTGCGCTCATACTGGCATTGGTGTTTGGCGTGCCGTTGCTGGCCTACGTAACCTGGCGGCTGGTACACCTGTTGCGCGTCATTCGGCACCTGCGCCTGCGCAGGATCACCCCGACGTTGCTACAGCACAGGCTGGATGGCGGCGACAAAATTGCAATCATAGACCTGCTGTTCTTTGAGGCGATGGAGGCGGATATCCCGGGAATCACGGGCGCGGTACGGGCCGATCCGACACGCTTGCGCAACGGGCCTCGAATGGTCGTGCCGAAGGATGTGGACATCGTCGTGTACTGCTCGTCAAGGAATGAAATCACGAGCGCGCGAGTGGCGGATACACTGCGCAAACGCGGCTTTGAAGATGTATGGGTGCTGGAAGGCGGCCTGGACGCATGGGTGCTGGAAGGCCGTCCGGTGACAACAGCGCTGAGCACGCCGGAAGACGCTGCGGCGCGGCTGGGTATTGTGATTCCGGCCGCTTAGGCGATTGACGTTAGAAAAGCACCGCAACCCGCTCCGTGCTCGCCTTCGCCCATGCCGTGTTGGAGACGTATCCGGCGAGCAAGGCCACGCAGCCGCCGCCGACCATCATCCACCATATGGGGTGCGTCGCCAGGGCAAAGTCAGTGTGATGCGCGCGGCTGAGACTGACAACAGTTCCAGCAACAGCGACTCCAAGGGCTGCTCCGACCTGGCGGCTGGTAGAGGCAACAGAGGCCGCAACTCCGGCTTGCGAGAGCGGCATGCCCGAGACAGCACTGTTAGAGATCGCCGGATTGACCATGCCAAGCCCCAAACCAAACAGGACGTAAGCCACAATCAGCAGCGCGATAGGCGTGGTGGAGGTGATCTGCGTAAGGATGAGTGTGCTTGCCGTGAATCCGAAGCCGGCGAGCAGCAGCGAGGGCCGTGGACCGCTTGTCCCGACAAGGCGTCCGGAGAGGGGCGAGGCGAGCATCATCATGACCGCGAGCGGAAGCGTGCAGAGCCCGGTGTTAAACGCGGTAAGGTGGCGAATCTGTTGCAGGTAGAGCGCGTTAAGAAAGAGGAAGCCGGCGAAACAGCCGAAGGCGCTGAGCCCGAGCAGCGCCGCGGTGGAGAAGGGAACGCTGCGGAAGAAGCGTAGATCGAGCAGCGGTTCACGGCGGCGCGATTCGTGCACGAGGAAGAGGACGAAGAGCAGGACAGCGCCACCGAGCAGCCCAAGGATGAGCGGCGAACTCCATCCCCTGAGCGGGCTTTCAATGACGGCATAGGTAAGGGAACTGAGAAAGCCGAAGATGAAGATCTGGCCGAGCGGGTCGGGCCGTCGCGCGCGCGGAGCTTTGGACTCGGGCACAAAGATCGCGGTCAGTACGATGGCGGTGACGGAGATAGGCAGATTGATCCAGAAGATAGAACGCCAGCCGATGGTCTGCGTAAGCGCGCCGCCGATCAGGGGACCGAGTGCGAGGCTGGCTCCAGCCACTGCTCCCCAGACGCCTACGGCTCGCGCACGATCCCTGGGTACGGTAAAGGCGTTCGCAATAATCGAGAGCGCAACCGGATTGAGCATGGACGCGCCAATGCCCTGAATACCGCGGAAGAGAATCAGGCCATGAATATTCGGTGCGATGCTACAGAGCAGGGAACCAAGCGAGAACAAGGCAAGCCCGATCTGGAAGACGCGCCGGCGGCCGAAGCGGTCCGACATGGAGCCGGAGAGCATCAGCAGGCTGGCGAGTACGAGCGTGTAGGCGTCGATAATCCACTGCAACTGGGCGACGGTGGCATGGAGGTCGCGCTCGATGTCGGGCAGGGCGACGTTGACGATGGTGACGTCCATGGCGATGAGCAGCAGGCTCATGCAGCAGATGGCGAGGATGGCGTTTGGGTGGGTCGGCTTTGCGGATTTTAGCGGGTCGTTCTGAGACATGAAACTCCAGGATCGTTCTTATAGCCGCCGGTCACCGTCACGGTGAATTCCACCGTAAAACACTCCGTCCGTCACCGTAGCGCGGACCGTAGTAATACCGTCAAAAACAGCGAAAATCCCAGCAAATCTATGCGTCCAGCTTCTTCACCACGAGTTCATTCAACACCGCCGGATTCGCCTGTCCCTTGGACGCCTTCATCACCTGCCCGACGAAAAACGCAGCAACCGTGCGCTTTCCGCCCTTGAACTGCGCAACCTGCGCCGGATTCGCAGCAATAACCTCATCAATCATCGCCTCAATAGCCGAAGTATCGCTGATCTGCTGCGGCTTATCTCGCTGATAAATAAAGGCAAAGTCCCTGCCTTCCGTAAAGCAGGCATCAAGAAGCTGCTTAAGCTGCTTCGAACTGATCTCCCCAGCCTCAGCCAGATCAGCAGCCAAAACAAGCCCATCCAGGCTCACAGGCGACTGCCCAAGCTCAATCTCAGCAGCACGCAGCCGCATCGTGATCTCGCTCAACAAGATAGAGGCCACGCGCTTCGGACTCTTAGCCAACTTCGCAGCCTGCTCGAAGAAATCGCCCAAGGCTCGATCAGTCGTAAGCGTAGCGGCATCCTGCGCAGAAAGCCCGTATTCATTGGATAAACGTGCCCGCCGCGCTTCCGGCAGCTCAGGCAGGTTGCTGAGAATCTGCCTCTGCCACTCCGCCCCAACCACCAGCGCAGGCAGGTCGGGCTCAGGGAAGTAGCGATAGTCGTGCGCCTGCTCCTTCGAGCGCATCGAGTAGGTACGACCCTCGGCATTGTTCCAAAGCCGCGACTCCTGCACGACGCGACCGCCATCTTCAATCACACCAATCTGGCGCTCAATCTCGTACTCCACCGCGGCGCGTATGTACCTGAAGCTATTGACGTTCTTGACTTCGGCCTTGGTGCCGTACTCCTTCGCGCCCTTGAGCATCACGCTCACATTAGCGTCGCAACGTAGCGAACCCTCTTCCATGTTGCAATCGGAAACACCTGTATAAAGCAGGATTTCCTTGAGCTTCGTAAGGTACTCAAACACCTCGTCGGCAGTGCGCAGGTCAGGCTCGGAGACGATCTCAACCAGCGGCGTGCCACAGCGATTGAGGTCGATATAAGTGCGCGAGGCAGAGTCGGCAAAGCCATCGTGGAGGCTCTTGCCGGCGTCTTCTTCCATGTGTAAGCGCGTGATTCCGATGCGCTTAGGGTTGCCGTCGGCGTCAGGAACGATAAGCTCGCCGTGTTCGGCGATAGGCTTGTCGAACTGCGAGATCTGGTAGCCCTTGGGCGAGTCCGGATAGAAGTAATTTTTGCGCGAGAAGATGCTGGTCTCGCGAATCTCACAGCCAATGGCCTTCGCCGCGAGCACGGCGTACTCAACTGCCTGCTTGTTCAGCACAGGCAGCGCACCCGGCAGGCCGAGGCAGGTGGGGCACGTGTGCGTGTTGGGCTCGCCGCCATACTCGTTCTTGCAGCCGCAGAAGGCTTTCGTCTTCGTAAGCAGTTGGACGTGGACTTCAAGCCCGATCACGGGCTGATACTTGGCGAGAATTTCGGGCGAGAGTCCTGCAACGACGGGCATGGTGTGATTTTATCAATCGGCGCGGCAGCTTGCGGCGCTTGGTAGACTGGTATCTGAATGATTCTTCCTTTCGTCCGCGAACTGCTCGCGGATTTGGAGCACTCGGCGTCTTTTGAGCGTGTGCGTCGCCATCTTGCGGGCGGCACGGGCCGGAGACGTGTGTCTGGACTCACCGCTACCGCGCGAGCCTTGTATCTTCCTTACTTTGTGCGGGCCGGACAGGCTCCGGCTTTGGTGCTGGTCTCCGACAACAAGGCGGCTGAGGCGCTGTATGCCAACGTGCTCGCGGCGTGTGAGCTTACCGGCGTGCTGCAGGGTGATGAAGTGCTGCGGCTGCCCGCGCACGATGTGCTGCCGTTCGAGAACCTTTCGCCGCATCTGGAGATCCAGGAGCAGCGCGCGGCGGCGCTTTGGAAGCTCGCCAACGGCAACGCGCGGTTGGTGATTGCGCCGGTAGAAGCAGCGTGCATGAAGCTGTTTGGGCGCGATTTTTATGCTGCGCTTGCCCTGACGCTGCGCAAAGGCGAAGAGCATATTCCGGACATGCTGGTCGAGCATCTGCTTTCAGTTGGTTATACGAAGGTCGATGTGGTGGAGATGCCCGGTCAGGTGACGGTGCGCGGCGGAATTCTTGATGTCTACGGGCCGGAGATGGAGCGGCCGGTGCGCGTCGATTTCTTTGGCGATGAGATTGAGTCGATGCGGCGGTTCGATCCGGATACGCAGCGGTCGAGTTCAGAGTTGGATGAGGTGCTGCTGCTTCCGCTGACCGAAACTCCTGTGACGGAGAAGCTGTTGACGGCGATCAATGCGCGGCTGACGCGGTCTGGATCGGCTGCTGCGGCATTGATTGAAGGCGATGCGCCGGTGGAGTTGGCGGAGCGTGCCGGTGAGGCGACGGTGTTTCCCGGGTGGGAATTTTATGCGGCGGTGGCGGGCGCGAAGTCGTCGCTGCTGGAGTTGATGGGACCGAAGACGCGAGTATTTGTCGAAGAGCCTGCGATGGTGGACAACCAGGGCGAGCGCTGGTGGAACAAGGTGGAGCAGACGCACGACCGCGCGGGCATTGGATCGCTGGTGCGGCCGGGGGATCTGTATCTTTCGCCGTGGGAGTTGCAGGACCGCATACGCGCGTACAGCGGCTGCGAGCTGGATCAGTTGGGTGCGGTCGATGTGCTGGAGTCGGACCGCAGCGATGCCAGTGAGATCGAGTTTGCGACGCGGCCGACGATGCGTTTTCATGGGTCGATTCCCGCGATGATTGACCAGCTAAAGCTGCTGATGGAGAGCGAAGCGCGTGTGTTGATTGCTGCGGCAAATCAAGGCGAAGTTGAGCGGCTGGCTGGGTTGTTGCAGGAGTATGGCGTGGCGTACCGCATCGGCTCGCGCACACAGCAGGGTGGTTCGACGACGGTGTACTCGGAGTCGAGTTATCTGACGGGCGATCTGCGGACGCCGGTGATCGTTCGCGCGGCGATTGCGAATGGTGTGCAGGTGCTCGATCTGGATCGGTCGACGGCGCGGCAGATTGTGGTGATCGGCGCCAACGATCTGAACGATGACGTGGATGTACGCGCGCGTCCGGTGCGCAAATCGAAGACGGCGGCATTTGTTTCGGACTTCCGCGATCTTGCGGTGGGTGATTATGTTGTCCACGTCGAGCATGGAATTGCACGTTACGACGGCCTGCGCACCATTGATCAGCCCGATGCGCCGCCGCTGGAGTTGATGATTCTTACCTTCGCAGAGGACGCGAAGTTATATGTTCCGCTCACTCGGCTAGACCTGATTCAGAAGTATCGCTCGACCGATACCGGCCCAGCGCCGCAACCGGCTTGGAAATCCTGCGTGGTCGAAGACGAAGGCGCGTGTGAAGAAGGCCATGGAGGACATGGCCGAGGAGCTGTTGAAGCTCTATGCGCAGCGTAAAGCCGCTGTGGGGACCGCGTTTTCGCCGGATACCCACATGCAGCGAGAGTTTGAAGATGACTTTGCCTACAACGAGACGGACGACCAGTTGAATGCCGTGAAGGACATCAAGGCCGATATGGAATCGACGCAGCCAATGGACCGGCTGCTGTGTGGCGATGTGGGCTACGGCAAGACCGAAGTCGCGATGCGCGCGGCGTTCAAAGCGGTGCAGGATGGCAAGCAGGTTGCCGTGCTTACACCGACGACGGTGCTCTGCTTCCAGCACTTTGAGAGCTTCAAGCGGCGGTTTGCGAAGTTCCCCGTCAACGTCGAGATGATCTCGCGCTTTCGTACCGCCAAAGAGAAGAAGGATGTGCTGGAGCGCACGGCGGAAGGCAAGGTCGATATCCTCATCGGCACCCATGCGGTGCTCTCGCAGAGCTTGAAGTTTCAAGACCTCGGGTTGCTCGTCGTTGATGAAGAGCAGCGGTTTGGCGTGCGGCACAAGGAGCGGTTGAAGCAGATGCGCGCCGCGATCGATGTGCTGAGCATGTCGGCGACGCCGATTCCGCGCACGCTGAATATGTCGCTTGTAGGGCTGCGCGATATGAGCGTGATCGAGACGCCTCCTAAGGATCGCATGGCGATCCAGACAGTCGTGGCGAAGTTCGATGAGAAACTGATTCGCACGGCCATTGAAGTGGAACTGGAACGCGGAGGGCAGACGTACTTCGTGCACAATCGCGTGGAGACGATCTACGAACTTGCCGCAAAAATTCACGAGTTAGTGCCGCAGGCGCGCGTGGTTGTTGGGCATGGGCAGATGCCGGAGGCTGAACTCGAGCGCGTGATGCTGGCCTTCATGGACGGCGAGTATGACGTGCTGGTCGCTACCAGCATCATCGAGAATGGGCTGGATATCTCGAAGGCCAATACGATCATCATCAACCGTGCAGATCGGCATGGGTTGAGCGAACTGTACCAACTGCGTGGTCGCGTAGGGCGGTCGAATCGCCGAGCATATGCCTATCTGCTGATCCCGCCGGAGCAGCAGTTGACGGAGATCGCGCGGCGAAGGCTTTCAGCGTTGAAGGAATTCTCAGATCTTGGCGCGGGCTTCAAGATCGCCGCGCTTGACCTTGAGTTGCGCGGCGCGGGCAATATGCTGGGCGGTGAGCAGTCGGGACATATCGAGGCCATTGGCTTTGAGATGTATACGACCATGCTCGAAGAGGCCGTGAGCAAGCTGAAGGGCGAAGGTCGTGAAGAGCGTCCGCAGGTTACGGTGAATCTCGGGATTTCGTTGCGCATCGACGACACGTACATCAGGGAAGAGAGCCAACGGTTGCGGATGTATAAGCGCATCGCGGGTGCGGAGTCGATGGCCGTGCTTACCGATGTGCGAGCGGAGTTGCAAGATCGTTATGGCGCGCCGCCGGAGAGCGTGTTGCATTTGCTGGCTGCCGGAGAGATTCGCCTGACGTGCGAGCGGCTGGGCATTGCGCAGGTCGAACGTAAGCGAACGGCTGTGGAAGAGTCGAAGAAGCCTGCGCCGCCTCCAACAAAAGCACCAGCCTATACGCGGCAGTGGCAGGCAGGAACGGCGCCGCAATATCTCGCGGGGCGGCATGGACAAGCGCCGCAGACAGCGAATCTGCAGTTCTCAACTAGGACGGTGGCAAACCGTCCGGAGACGAATGCCACGCGTGCTGCGCGCGAGATTGCCGGGCAACGTCCGGCGAACGCACCCCTGGCGCAGGCCGGAAAGATTAGGGCGATGCGGGACATGCTGTATGTAACATTCAGCGAAAAGCTCCACGCCGCACCTGCTGAAGAAGGCAAAGGGGTGAACGTAGGTGCGCTGATGAAGCTGGTCGCGCGCAATGCGAAAAACGGCGCCCAGCTTACGCCGCAGGGCACACTGCGCTGGCCGCTGACGAGCGCGCAGGCGGATGTGGTGCTGGCCGAAACGCGGGAACTGTTGGCGGCACTGGATGTGCAGGCAGGCAGCTAGGCAGGATTTTGCGATAAACTCAGCGGCATCATGCGCTTTCGTAAACTCGCTGCCACTCTCCTCGTTTTCGCTTCGTCGACCGCCTTCTTGACCGCCCAGCATATCTCCGCTGACGGTGCATCGCAGACGTTCAACTTCCTGACCGATCAGTACTTCCACGACGTGTACTTTAAGTTCTCGCCGACTGCCGGAACGGCCGCCGGCAAGCATGAGTACGACACGCAGCTTGAGGACTACTCAGCCGCTGGTGTGCAGAAGAACGTCGCGGCGTTGCATGACTACGAAAAGAAGTTCATGGCCATCGACCCCAAGGCGCTGGATGCGGAGCCTGCGGCGGACTATCAGATTCTGTTGAACAGCATTCGTGCGGCGCTGTTGCAGCTTGAGGTGGTGCGCGGTTGGGAGAAAAATCCCGACAACTATTCGAGTGGTGTGACGGGCTCGATCTTCACCATCATGGAGCGGCCTTACGCCCCGGTGAACACGCGGCTGCGGGCGGCTGTGGAGCGCGAGAAGCAAATTCCACAGGTGTTCGTGGAGGCGCGCAAGAATCTGAAAAACCCGCCACATATCTATACCGAGATCGCGCTGGAGCAAATCGACGGTGATGTCAGCTTCTTCCAGAACGACGTGCCGAGTGCGTTTGCGGACGCGACCGACGCTGAAGCCAAAGCTGATTTTGCGAAGACCAACGCAGCCGTGATCGAAGCGTTAAAGAGCTATGGCGCGTGGATGAAGTCGGACCTGCTGCCGCGTTCGGACGGCGACTTCCGTTATGGCGCGGATACGTACTCGAAGGATCTTGCCTATGGCGAGATAGTCGATATCCCGCTCGAGCATCTGTTGCAGATTGGGTTGGACGACCTACACAAGAATCAGGCAGAGTTTGCGCGGGTGGCGAAGGAGATTGACCCAGCGAAGACGCCGCAACAGGAGTTGGCTGAATTAGCGGGAATGCACCCTGCGCCGGACAAGCTGTTGCAGGCATTTCATGACCGCTTCAACTCGGAGATTGGCTTCATCCGCGAGCACCACATCATCACGATCCCGAGCGATGTGCAGCCGACGCTGGAAGAGACACCACCTTTTGAGCGGGCAACAACGCAGGCTTCGATGGACCCGCCGGGAGCGTTTGAGACCCACTCCACGAAGGCTTACTTCAACGTCACGCTGCCGGATCCGAAGTGGGATGCGGCGAGGACGAATGAGTATATGGCGGCGTTCAATGTCGGCACGATCGTCTCCACCAGTGTGCATGAGGCTTATCCGGGTCACTATATTCAGTTCCTTTGGCAACCGCGGTTTCCGTCGGACATTCGCAAGCTGATCGGCGCAAACACGAACATCGAAGGCTGGGCGCACTATTGCGAACAGATGATGCTCGACGAAGGCTACGGAAAGGTCGCGGCGAAAGACGAGCGCGAGGAGAAGCTCATCCGCCTCGGCCAGCTTCAGGATGCGCTGCTGCGCGATGCTCGCTTTGTCGTCGCCATCCGGCTGCACACCGGCGTAGGCGGCGCGATGAGTATTCCAGAGGCGGAAGACTTCTTCGTCAAGGAAGGCTACCAAGCCAGACCGATTGCGGAAGTGGAGACCAAGCGCGGCACGGCCGATGCGCTGTATCTCTATTACACGCTGGGCAAGCTGGAGATCATGAAGCTGCGCGAGGACGTGAAGAAGAAAGAAGGGGCGGCTTTCAACTTGCAACAGTTCCACGATGCATTCATGCAGCAGGGCTTTGCGCCGATCAAGGTCATTCGCAAGACGATGCTGCATGATGATTCGCCGGTGCTGTGAAGAACGTGCGTAGGTATAGATCCGAAGGCCGGTGTCTTCTTTGCTAGGATTGTCTAAACACCAACAGGAGATTTGCGCGCAATGGCATCGATGAAGGTTCGCAAGGCTGTGTTTCCCGCTGCGGGTATGGGCACCCGCTTTCTGCCCGCCACCAAGGCTATGCCCAAGGAGATGCTGCCGCTGGTCGATAAGCCGCTGATTCAGTACGGCGTCGAAGAAGCGGTTGCAGCGGGCTGCACCGAGATCATCATCATCACCGGCCGCGGCAAGACGACGATGGAGGATCATTTCGATCGTTCCTTTGAGCTTGAGGCCGTTCTGGAGGCGCGCAATAAGACGGCGTTGCTAGAGATTGCGCGCTCGATGTCGAAGCTGGCGAAGATCGTTTATACGCGCCAGGCGGAGGCTCTTGGCCTGGGCCATGCCGTGTTGATGGCTAAAGAACTAGTCGGCGATGAGCCATTTGCGGTAATCCTCGCCGATGACGTGGTGGACTCCAAGCAGGGCTGCCTGAAGCAGATGGTTGAGGCCTTCAACGAGACGCAGTCGTCCATTCTTGGTTCAGAGATCGTGGAAGGCGCGGCTATCTCGAACTATGGCTGCCTGGATTGCACCCCTGATGCGCAGGATCCACGTCTATTGCTGGTAAAAGACATGATCGAAAAGCCGAAAGCGGAAGAAGCGCCAAGTCAAAACGCCATTATCGGCCGCTACATTCTTACGCCGCGCATCTTTCAGATGCTGGAGCAGATCAAGCCCGGCGCAGGCGGAGAACTACAGCTTACGGACGGTATTAAGGCGCTGCTGCGGTACGAAAGGGTCTACGGCTTCAGCTATGAAGGCAAGCGTCACGATGCAGGCGATAAACTCGGATTTCTAAAGGCTACAGTCGAATTCGCCTTGCAGCGTGAAGACCTCGGACCACAGTTCCGCGAGTGGTTGAAGTCGAAGAATTTCTAAGCGAAATAGAATCCGTTAAAGAAAAGGCCGCCGGCGATCCGGCGGCTTTTTCACGCTTATGATTAGGCTGCGAGCGCGTTGGGATGCAGGATCACCGTCGTCCAACCGGGATCGCGATTGTCAAAGTGTTTGTAGGCGTCCGGTGCTTCAGCGAGTGGCAATTCGTGGGAGATGATGATCGAGGGATTCGCTTTTCCGTAGTGAATCAGGTCCCGCAACCGGCGGTTATAAGCTTTCACATTGCACTGGCCCGTGCCCATCTTTTGTCCCTTGAACCAGAACTTGCCAAAGTCAAAGGCAATCTCTCCTATTTTTGCCAGCTTGTCGTCGGCCTTAGGGTCTTGCGGAACAAAGACGCCGATAATGCCTAGCGATCCTGTAGCTTTCACGGAGTCGACAAGCGAATTCATCACAAGATTCGGCACTTCTTTGCCCGCGTTGTTGTGGCATTGGTAGCCGATGCACTCAGCTCCGCAATCCGCGCCCAATCCATTTGTCAGCTCACGAATCTGATCTCCAATCTTGCCGTCTTTCGTATCGATGGCAGTGGCCCCGATTCGCCTCGCAAGCTCGAGCCGGTCCTGTTGCCCATCAACAACAAAAATCTGGCTGGCGCCCTGAATTCGCGCCGACATGGCGGCCATCAGGCCGACTGGACCTGCGCCGTAGATAAGGATGGATTGGCCGGGCTCGAGATTGGCGAGGCGTGTAGCGTGCCAGCCGGTGGGGAATATGTCGGAGAGCATAACGTAATCGGTCTCCTTCTCATCCGCGTCTTCGGGAAGGTGCAGACAGTTGAAGTCAGCGTAGGGTACGCGAAGATACTGAGCCTGCCCGCCAGAGTACGGCCCCATACCGGCGAAACCATAAGCAGCCCCCGCCATGCCGGGCATCACGGAAGGATCGGCGCAGGTAAGGCAATAACCGGTGAGGCCGCGTTCGCAGTTAGCACAAAAACCACAAGCGACATTGAAAGGTAGCACCACTTTGTCGCCCTTCTTTACCGTGTCTACAGCTTTGCCCACTTCGACAACTTCGCCAAGGTTCTCGTGACCGAGGATTTTGCCCTTTTTTACGTCGGTACGACCTTCATACATATGCAGATCGGAGCCACAGATGTTGGTGGTGGTCAGTTTGATAATGACGTCAGTAAGTTTTTCGATCTTGGGGTCGGGAACGGTATCGACAGACACCTTCTTGGGACCGTGGTAGACAAGTGCTTTCATGGGACCTTCTCCAATGTAGAGGGGTTACTCGTACAGGATTCTTGTTTGGAAGGCGCACAGCCGAACGATGACCTTCATTCGCGGCAATCAGATTGATATGCCGGTGTTCCACACGCAGGCCAATCTACGTTGACCTGCCGTACTTTCGAGAAATCGTGCTGACGAGCGGCGTGAGCCGTCATCTATTACGCTTGAGATGCGCTGACCTTGTCCGGAGTGGCCCATTTACTTCGGGCTCTCAGTGGATAAAACTGAAGCGATAGGAGCATGAAAATCGTGAACCGAAGAGACAGCTCTCCCGTCTTCCTTCGCATCGTCCAGTATGGGATAGGAGTTATGGTGTTGCTCATAACCTTGACACTGCCGGCTCCTGCGCAACAACAACTACCTGGTCCATCGAACACCGCTGCGACCGATGTCATCCCGCCTCGCGTGCGTTTGATCATGAAAGACGGCAGCTACCAACTTGTGTTGAGCTACACGGTTGCAGGAAAGATCGTGCACTACCGCAGCGCCGAGCGTAACGGTGAAGTGGAAGACGTTCCTCTGGCACTCGTGGATATGCCTGCAACGGAGCAATGGGCGCGCGAACATCGTCAGGGTACGTTGCCTGACTCGCAGCGTCAGCCTGTGCTCAGTCCCGAGCTTGCGAAAGAAGAAGCCGAACGCGCCGCGCGAACACCTGAAGTGGCAACAGGATTACGTCTGCCGGAAGAGGATAGCGTGCTGGCGCTGGATAACTTCCAGGGCACACCGCAGCTTGTTCCGCTGGAGCAGCAGGGCGGCGACCTGAACAAAGAGACTGCGCACGATGCGCTCAAGCTGGCGATCAATCCTGCGTCAAGCCCGCATCGCATTGCGGAGCTGCGTGGTTCAAGCGCCGACGTTCAACTGCATGTACCTGGGCCAATTTTCTATGTTCGCGTGAGCAACGATGAGGAAGGCGATCCCGGCTCCGGCGCGATCACCGTCGATACACACGGAGCAGCGGGCCGTGCAACACCTTCCGGCGGAGCCGATAGTAGCGGCTATGTTCTCGTGCGGCTAAACACTCTCAGCGATGCCCGCATCGTGAACAGCTTTCGCCTTGCGCTGCTCGGCGTGAAACCGCAGCCCGATGTGATTGAGATGAAGTCTGAAGATCTGCCCGGCGGTCATTGGATGAAGCTCACACCGGCTCACCCCGTGGAACCCGGCGAATATGCTCTGCTGGAAGTGCTCTCGGACCATGAGGTCAATCTGGACGTCTGGGACTTTGGGATGCACTCGGACGCGAAAGAAAACACGGAAGCGATGAAGCCCGAGCCTCAGCGGCCCGCAACCCTGGAACGCAGAACGCCTGAATAGCTTAAGAAAACAACCCCAACTACGCGGCGACGGTCTGTCGTGTAGTTGGGGTTGCAGAAATATGGAAACGTTTTTACTGCTTGATCTTTACGTCAACCGTGACGTCCGCGGGAACGGCGAGAAGATTGCGCATGGCCGGCTTGAAGCGGTACTGGCTGATAGCAGCGATTGTCTTGCGAGCGATGATCGGGTCGGTAGCGTGATCGACCGTAATGTTCTGAGGAACGCCGTTCCGGTCAACCGTCAGATGCACTGTGACATCGCTGCCTTCAACAAGTTGCTGGGGTGCCAGGTCGGGGTTCACAACGTGAATCAGTTGGGGAACAGTCGTGGAGCTTGCCGACTGGTCTGTGCCGAAGCTGTAGAAGATCGTGCCGCTGGCATCAGCGTCGGCTACGGGAGTGGCCTGGTGGATGACAACGCTCATCGGCACCGCGGACGTCGCAACGTCTACCGACGATGCGGAGTTGTTTGAAGAAGTCAAAGCTGCCGGCGGGTTCGCCGTGGCTACGAGTGTCGCCGAGTTCTGCGACAGCTTGGTCGAGGTGCTGGCCTGGGCATTTGCCAGAACGGGGATCAATACTAGGGTCGCGATAATGATTCGGCGCATTTGAAATCTCCTTTGAGCCAAAGGTGCTCACCACCACCCTATATGCGCGAAGGTACGACTGTCAATGAATATTCTGTAAATAAAAATTATCTCAGTGTTTTTGAGTTTCTCAACGCAAATCCGTGAGCTTCTCGAAGAGCCCGCGAAAATTTCAATTCGCTGAAGCGACTGACGATCAAAACACGAAAGAGGCTTTGAGCGGCGGCTCCGAGAATCAACCATCGCCGTCCCTGTACACTTCAAAAAGTATGTACAAGCGTGTTTTACTCAAGCTTTCCGGAGAAGCCCTGGCCGCCGGCCGCGGCTTCGGCGTCGATGCCGTCTTCGTCAGTGCAATTGCCAATGAGATCGCCGAAGTTGCCCGCACGGGCTGCCAGATCGCCATCGTCGTCGGTGGTGGCAACTTCTTTCGCGGCGTCGCCGAGCAGGCCATCCACATGGACCGCGTCGCCGCCGATCACATGGGCATGCTCTCCACGGTCATCAACGCCATCGCCTTGCAGGACGCCATCGAAAAGACCGGCCTCTTCTGCCGCGTGATGTCTGCCATCGCCATGCACCAGGTCGCGGAACCTTACATCCGCCGCCGCGCCATCCGCCATCTTGAAAAAGGCCGCATCATCATCTTCGCGGCCGGCACGGGCAATCCGTACTTTTCTACTGACACCGCCGCCAGCCTTCGCGCCATGGAGATCGGTGCCGAGGTGCTCTTGAAGGCCACCAGCGTCGATGGCATCTACACCTCCGACCCCAAGAAGGACGCCGATGCCGTCAAGTTCGAGCAGATCACCTACATGGAGATCCTGAACCTCGGGCTCAAGGTCATGGACACCACCGCCGTCTCGCTCTGCAAGGACAACAACCTACCGATGATCGTCTTCAGCATGCGCGAGCGCGGCAACATCGTCCGCGTAGTGCAGGGCGAAAAGCTGGGCTCACTGGTCACCGCGTAGCCGTTACGGCTTCGTGTGTTCGTGCGCGAGAAAGCCCGTCTTATGCGTATAGCCATCGAGCAGCGCCGAAAGCGCCTCGTACGACGCCGCATTGGTCAGATAGTAGTGCCCGGAGTCTGTCGTTGACGTCCAGCTATCGGCGCCCGTCTCTTTGTCCACGACGACCGTTCCAGCCGCGCTGACGTTGAAGTACGTGACGCCGTCGTATGCAAGCCCTCGCGCCGCGAACAGCACAGAAAGCATGTCCCACATCGGTCTCGTCGGTGTCGAGGCCAGATCAAGCGCATACTTGGTTGGATTGGTCCTGGGCGACGCAGTGGCGGGAGGCCCCGCGACCACATGCAAGCCATTCTCAAACCCGTTAAGATAGACCGGCGGATAGCCATTCTGTCTCGTCCAATTCGCAAACAGCGCGTGGAACCCCGGAGCATCGGACGTAAAATTCCACTCCTTGCCCGCGGGATACCTGCCACCCATCACGGAAAGCAGCTTAACTTTCTGCTTCACCAACTCCGCACCGCTGAGCTTGCTCACCTCATCCGGCCCGCTTGCCAGCAGTTGATTGAGGCATGGCGCAAAACCCGTAACGACGACGGCAACGCTATGCGCCGGTTGATTCGCCAACGCCTTGCGGTAGACCGCAACGCAGCCCGGATAGTTAGCCCGCGTATCTCCCGCATCGAATCGCGCCACAAGGCCAGCAGTCCAGTCGCTCACATTGCACTTATTCTTCACGCACAACGCCGTTGCAGGATCGTCAGTCTGGTTCGCGCCAATCGGCGTCTCCGGATGTCCACTATAGTTGGCGAAAATCTTCATCACGGGTGCAGTCAGCGGATTCGCCGAGTCC
>Ga0302315_10002765_pt1 | contig 16340 bp, 16 predicted proteins | sample III_Palsa_N3_1_FD_200532 | JGI IMG/M metagenome (GOLD analysis project Ga0302315, IMG submission 200532) | Peat permafrost microbial communities from Stordalen Mire near Abisko, Sweden - III_Palsa_N3_1 | ecosystem: Environmental > Terrestrial > Soil > Palsa > Peat permafrost | place: Sweden... | reverse complement strand
AACCGGTATCAATATCCGCCGCTTTATGTACTTAAAACCCCCAACAACAAGCCTTTCATATCAGCAAGCCCTAATGGTTTTTATCCTAACAGTATTGATAGCATTAATGTATTGAAAGATATCGCCGCAATAAAAGCATATGGGCGCAGGGCGAAATATGGTGCAATTATAATAAGTTATAAAATAAATATAGCTTTTACTGAATCGGATAGCAGCAAACTCACAAACGTATTACAAACGTATTATCCCGGCTTAAAAATGGATAACTTGCCTCTGTACATTGATAGTGTGTGGATAAAGTATCCCAAACTGGTTTGCCTGGCCCCGGGCAAAATAAAATCGGCTAAAATTGAAACGGAGAAAAGTACAGGTATAAAGTTTATTGATATTATAACGACAGACCCTCCGCCTGCCATTCTTAAAGACGGCGAAATAATGATCAGAATTAGAGGAAAAAGTTAAAAATAAAAAAGTACCGGATCAAAAAATATAAGCGTAAAATCTGTTTATCACACAAATAATCCGATAGCAGATACTTATATTTGGCGGACTTATACCAAGCCAAAAAATAGAAATTAAGCGGAAATAGCTCAGCTGGTAGAGCATCAGTTTCCCAAACTGAAGGTCGCGAGTTCGAACCTCGTTTTCCGCTCAACTGCCCATATACTTGTTATCAACGCATTTTTTATTCATTTGCGTTATTTGATAAAAAAGCCTGATAATAATCAAATATTTAGTCTGTCTTACCGTTTAAATAAACCGTGTTTATTTAAAAATTAGTGAAGAGATTTCTTTCCCCTACAAAATAAAAATGAAAAAATTTTACTTATTATTATTGTTGTTAGCTGCTATAACTGCATGTAAAAAATCGAGTGCCCCTATACTAAATAACAATGTTGCTACCACTACTAACACAACCATTCAATACCAATTCGTTTCAATAAGTAGCGCCTCTTACCAGGTTACCTACACAAATTATCTCGGTATCCCGGTAGACACAGCATTTACCGGAACATCCTTTTCAAAAACTGTTATAACAAACCCATCCACAGGATTTGCGATAGCGGGATATAAGATGGTTTGTACCTCATCATTAAATACTGCTATAGCCGGAACCGCAACCATTTATGTAAACCAACAAATAGCAACACAGACCAAGGTATCCCTTTCAAGCGATTCGACTAATTTCTATATTTACGATATTGTATTTCATTAATTAAAATACTGTATCTTCTATCACTTCAGCATGTACAGGGTAATCAGTAGTATAATGCAAGCCCCGGCTCTCTTTACGTACCATGGCCGATTTTACTACCAAATACGATACTTGTATCAAATTCCGCAACTCGCAAAGTTTTACTGATAGTTTTGTTTTTTTATAAAACGCCTCCGTTTCTTCGTATAATAAACCTAACCTGCGCATAGCCCTTTCCAGCCGGAAATCGGAACGCACAATGCCCACATAGTCGTTCATCAGCTTTTGCATTTCGCGCACGTTATGGGTTACTAAAATATCTTCATTTGATAGTTGTACCCCTTTTTCATCCCAATCGGGTATATTCTCGGGTATAATATTTTTTTTAAACTGGTTTATTGCATCTTTATATATACGGTGGGCAAAAACCAATGCTTCCAATAATGAATTTGATGCCAAACGGTTAGCTCCATGCAATCCTGTTGATGAGCATTCGCCGCAGGCATATAAACGCAGTATTGATGAGCGTCCAACATGATCAACCAATACCCCACCGCACATATAATGGCAGGCAGGTGCAACAGGGATCATATCTTTGGTCATATCAATCCCTATCTCCAAACACTTGGCATAAATATTAGGGAAATGCGCCAGTATATCTTTTTTATTACGGTGGCGTACATCTAAATAAACAAAATCCTCGCCCGATTTTTTAATCTCCGCATCTATAGCACGGGCAACAATATCACGTGGCGCCAACGATTTACGCGGATCATATTCCTGCATAAATTCTTCACCATTGGTACGTTTTAAAACTCCACCAAAACCCCGCACCGCTTCGGATATTAAAAATGATGGATACTCTCCAGTATTATAAAGTGCAGTAGGGTGAAATTGTATAAATTCCATATTCCGTACCTTACCCTTTGCACGATAAACCATTGCTATACCATCGCCTGTTGCTATGGTAGGGTTGGTAGTGATGGAATAGATATGCCCTGCCCCACCAGATGCCATTACCGTTACCTTTGACAGTATTTTATCAACAGTTTTATTATTGGTATCTAAAGCATATATGCCATAACACGTAATATCCTCGCTCGATTTATTTACATAATCGCCCAAATGGTGCTGTGTAATCAGGTCGACGGCAAAATAATGGGTAAGTATCTCAATATTAGGATTTTTATGAATTTCTTCTAATAATGAACGTTCTATCTCAAAACCAGTAATATCTTTATAATGTAATACCCTGAATTCCGAGTGCCCGCCTTCTTTTGCAAGGTCATAAAAGCCTTCATTAGTTTTATCAAAGTTGGTACCGTAATCTATAATCTCCCTTATCCGTTCCGGGCCTTCTTTAACAACGGCTTCCACAACTTGCAGATCGCAGAGCCCATCACCCGATATTAAGGTGTCATTTATGTGTTTTTCAAAAGAATCTTCTTTTTTATCAACAACAACTGCAACACCACCCTGAGCATACTTAGTGTTCGATTCATCCTCGTTAGATTTTGTAACTATCAGAACCTTACCATGCCTGGCGGCTTTAAGGGCAAAACTTAATCCGGCTATACCAGATCCAACCACTAAGAAATCAACATTCCTGGTCATACTTTATATATAATATGTGCAAAATTAGTACTCATGTTAGTATTCGGGCTTAAAGATGTTAATTTTGTGTAAGTAAATACTTAATAAAATATTATGTAGTTGATAAGTGGTTTTTAGATGACAGATTTAGGAATTTTTTAAGCGACTTTTGAGCCTTTTCCTCATTAAAGCTAACATTTATTAACTCAATAAAATATCAACAAAACTGTTTTAAAAAAATATATTGATTTATTCATTGCTCTATAAATCAATCAGCTAATATTAAAAAAATGTACATTTTATGTTAGTAAAAAATTAGAAAAAATATTTTAGCTGTAATTCAAAACTACTTTCCAACATAACTAACACCTTAATAACAATAGCTTTCTTTATATATAAAAAACTAATTATTATTATTTGATTTGTGCAATGAATATCTTCGAAGAAATAAATCTGAAAGGTTTTGCGGACGAATACATCGACCCGACGCTTGATCTTTTTGTTGAGATAGAAAAACTTAAAAAAGAAAAAAATGCTGTTATACTGGCCCATTATTATCAGGAAGGTGATATTCAGGATATCGCGGATTATATTGGAGATAGCCTCGGACTATCGCAAGAAGCTGCAAAAACTAATGCCGATATTATCGTTTTCGCCGGTGTACATTTTATGGCCGAAACAGCAAAAATTTTATCACCAAACAAAAAAGTCCTTTTACCCGACTTGAAGGCAGGCTGCTCGTTAGCCGACAGCTGCCCACCTCATTTGTTTAAAAAATTTAAAGAAAACTATCCCGATCATCTGGTAATAACTTATGTAAACTGCACTGCTGAACTGAAAGCTTTAAGTGATATAGTTTGCACATCGAGCAATGCCGTGGGAATAGTAGAGAGTTTACCAAAAGAACAGAAAATAATATTTGGCCCTGATAAAAATTTAGGGGCTTATGTAGCTAAAAAAACGGGAAGGGATTTAGTTTTATGGAATGGCGCCTGTATGGTGCATGAGATTTTTTCGAGAGAAAAGATAACTAAACTAAAGGAACGTTACCCAAATGCTAAATTACTGGCACACCCCGAATGTGAGGATGTTATACTGCAGATGGCCGATTATATAGGATCGACCACCGGGATTTTAAAATATGCTACCAATAACCCAGCAAAGGAATTTATAGTAGCTACCGAGGCAGGTATTTTACACCAAATGCAAAAGGATAACCCGGAAAAATTATTTATACCGGCACCACCAAATAATAGCTGTGCCTGTAACGATTGCCCGCACATGAAAAGGAACACATTAGAAAAATTGTACCTGTGCCTTAAAAATGAAATGCCCGAAATTGAAGTACCACAGCACATTATTGAACGCGCCGTAAAACCAATTGAAAGAATGCTGGAAATATCGGCAAAGCTGGGGCTATAATTTTTAGTAAAAAATGTCATTGCGAGGTACCTCGCAATGACATGTAGAGATATAAAAATATGTTTGAAAATCAAGAGAAAACGAATTTAGAGCAATTAGGTGAGTTTGGTTTAATAAGCCATCTTACAAAAAATATAAAGCTTGGTCAACCAAGCACAATAAAAGGTGTTGGTGATGATGCTGCTGTTTTAGATGCTGCAGGAAAGAAAATACTGGTTTCAACAGATATGCTGCTGGAAGGCATACATTTCGATCTGGCTTACACACCATTAAAGCATTTGGGTTATAAGGCTATACAAGTAAACCTGAGCGATATTTATGCCATGAACGGCATTGCGGCACAGGTTACAGTATCGATAGGTTTGTCGAGCAAATTTCCTTTAGAAGCTGTTGAGGAATTGTATGAAGGCATATACCTGGCTTGCGAAAAATATAATATAGACCTTATAGGTGGCGATACTACATCATCAAAACAAGGTTTGGTTATCAGTGTAACTTCTATAGGTTATGCTGATGAAAAGGATATTGTGTACCGTAATGGTGCGCAGGAAGGAGATTTGCTTTGCGTATCGGGAGATTTAGGCGGGGCTTATATGGGATTGCAATTACTGGAGCGTGAAAAATTGATTTACCTGGAAAATCCAAACATTCAACCCGATCTGGAGGGTAAAGACTATATTGTAGAACGTCAGCTAAAACCAGAGGCCCGCAGGGATATTGTTGACCTTTTAAAAGAAATTGAGGTTAAGCCAACCGCCATGATTGATGTATCTGACGGTTTGGCCTCCGAAATATTGCATATATGCAAGCAAAGTGATAAAGGCTGTAATTTGTATGAAGAAAAAATACCGCTCGACCCGATGACCTTTGAAACTGCCCGTGAGTTTAACCTCGACCCAACCGTATGCGCCCTGAGTGGTGGTGAAGATTACGAACTGCTCTTTACCGTTAAACAAGCCGACTACGACAAGATAAAGTTTAAAATGGATATTACCATTATCGGCTATATAACCGAGCCATCAGCGGGTTGTAATTTAATAACCAAGGGTGGTGTGGTACATCCATTAAAAGCACAAGGCTGGAATGCTTTTAAACAGGATAAATAAAAAAACTTATATTGCCTTTAATTAACCTTATCACATAGCCATGAAAAAAATAATACTGGTTTTTTGTTTAATATTTTGTTTTGCTTTATCAAAAGCACAGCAGTCGCTTTTATTTAAAATTAAGTATTTGCCAGATCGTACGTATCAGTCGAATATTAGTTTTGATATGAATATGGAAATGAATTTCCTGGGAGATTCTGTTACTATAAAAAAGATAAAAGAAAGTGGCATAAAATTACCCATGATAATAAATAGTGAAACCAGTATGAGCATGCTGATTAAAACAGGTTCAGCAAAACCGGATAATTTTTTCCCGATAGCGTTAAGTTATAAAAATATTGTTTCAACAAAAACTTTAAATGGTAACGAAACTCCTGATGCTCCAAACCCGCTGCTTGGCCAAACTATTTACGGCCGGTATTCATTGGATGGAAAAATGCAGATAGATTCCATGTCTGGAAAAAGCATGGATGACCAATTTAAAAATTCTATAAAAACAGTAATAGATAACCTAGTCAACCAAATACATTTTCCGGATAAGCCTTTAAGTATAGGTGAAACATTTACCCAGCAAGTACCATTTAATTTACCTTTGGGTGGAATGAATATGCAGTTTAATATCCAGATCATCTATAAGTTGATTTCGATTGATAAAGAATCCGCTTATTTTGATATTGATGAATCACTGAATTTTGATATGTCGACCCAAAAAGATGGAAAAACAATGCAAGGGGACGGAACAGGTAAAGGGGATGGCAAACTGGTTTATAACATCGCTAATAATTTCCCCACATCTATGAATACTAACCTGAATTTTAACTTCAAAATGCAGACTGGCGCTTTAACTATTATAGCCAAAGCAAAGATGACTTCGGATAATGAAGCAAAAATAAATGGGAATTAGGGGTTAGCCGTTGCTTATCGGTTATTTGCTTATAATGGGGGTAAACTATTCCTCTCCAATATATTTTTGGTCAATCTGTTTATTGGCCTTTGCCCCCAGGCTTTTAATTTTTTCTGCTGTTTTAGTCAAATTACCATTGCCTTCGGTTAATTTACTAATGGCGTTTTCGTATGCCGATTGGCTTTGTTTGATGTTTTTGCCTATGCTTTCCATATCGCCTACAAAGCCTACAAATTTATCGTACATGGCGCCGCTTAGGCGGGCAATTTCCAAAACGTTGCGGTTTTGACGTTCCTGTTTCCATATACTGGCAATGGTGCGCAGGGTAGCCAATAAGGTTGACGGACTTACAATTACCACCCGCTTGTCCCATGCATCGCTGAAAAGTTCGGCATCTATCTGTACCGCAAAACTGAAGGAAGATTCTATAGGAATAAACAACAGCACAAAATCGGGCGAGTTGATCTGGTGCAGATCATGATAATTTTTGGACGACAGGCCGTTTACATGGTTGCGGATAGATTCGACGTGTGCTTTTGAAAATAGCTTACGTTCTTCTTCCGTTTCGCAGTTTACCAGGCGTTCATAAGCAACTAACGATACTTTTGAATCGATAATTAAATGTTTTTCATCCGGCAGGTCAATAATAACATCCGGCTGAAAACGGCTGCCATCAGCAGTAGTTAAACTGGCCTGCATGCGGTATTCCTGGTCCTTAACAAGGCCAGAGCGTTCCAGTACACGTTCCAGGATAACCTCACCCCAGTTACCCTGCTTTTTGCTATCGCCCTTAAGGGCTTTTGTTAAATTATTTGCCTCATTGCTTATCATTTTATTCAGTTCCATCAGCTGCGATATTACCCCTTTAAGGGTATTACGCTCGGCAGCCTCCATGTTATAAACCTTATCTACCTTTTCTTCAAAAGCTTTAATGTTTTCTTTTAACGGGTTTAAAAGAACATCCAGATTAGCCCGGTTGGTTTCGACAAATTTTTGGGATTTTTCTTCCAGCAGTTTATTGGCCACATTCTGAAATTCGAGCTGAAATTTTTGTTGTATTTCGTTAATGCTTTTTTCCTGTTCGGCCAGGCGTTCGCGCTGTGCCTTAAAATATTCCTCGGCCTTAACTACCCGGTTTTTTTCGGATAAAACGTCCTGGTTAAGTGTTTTTAATGATTCATCAAAGCGCAGTCGCTCATCGTGTAGTTGTTTGTCGGCTTTATCGCGTTCTCCTGCCAAACCTGCGGCCCGCTCTTCAGCTATGGCCAGGCTTATTTTTAAGGAGTTGTTTTCAATTTTTAAATGCTCCAGCTCGCCCGCCGAAAAATCATCGGTCGATTTTGGTTTCTTTAAGAAAAGCAGCACCGCTATCAGTAAAATTACAACAGCGGCAATCAGTATATAGATATCCATTTTGCAAATATTATTAGCAAAACGAAGGTAGGAAATTTTGGGAAAGAAAAGATATGGATGTGAAAATTGATAGTGCCTCAGTTTGAAATTAATGTATAATTAAAAAATAAAGCGAGATTTGAAAAGGCAATTAAGCACCACATTATTTAATATTTATATGGACATACAAGAACAAATTGAAGAGTATATTATCAGCCAACCTGAACCAAAACGTAGCGACATTGAAAAGTTGCATATGCTCATACTTCAAGTATTACCAGAATGTAAATTATGGTTCGATGATGGTAAAAACAGTGAAAATAAAACTATTAGCAACCCTACTATAGGATATGGATTTTATACCATAAAATATGCTGATGGAAAAACCAGGGAGTTTTTTCAAATCGGTTTGAGCGCAAACAAAACCGGGATATCTATCTATATCCTTGGTATCAAGGATAAGACATACTTAGCCCAAACGTATGGAAAAGAACTGGGCAAGGCGAGCGTGACCGGGTATTGCATCAGGTTCAAAAATTCAAAAGATATAAATATTATTATACTTGAAGCGGCGATACGATATGGCGTTGAGGTTACAAGTGAAAATTAAATTTCAAACTGAGGCACAACTGAAAATTACCAGTGTTCTAATAACAATAAACTATGTGATTGCGGGCCATGGCTTAGCAAACCCGTAACAATACATAGCTAACAAGTATAACTAAGAGGGTACTTAGTTGCACCTCCTGGCAAATGACATGGCTAATTTAATTGCTTTTTGAGTCGTCCTTTTCCACCCTCAGCCCCACATCACTAACTTCATGTAGCGGGTTATCGCGCATATTCTGTTCTATGGCAAAATGATAAATGCCTTTTGCCGGAAACCGGTATGCAGAAAGAAACATCATTTGATAACTGTATAAATTGCCCGAGCCGGTACCATACCATTCGCCGTTGGCATCGGCGAGTTTAAATTCCATACGGTTTGCGGTGTCTTTAATGCCCGGCCCGCGTTGATGAAGGAGGATAAAAATATTGGAGTACCGGTAATCGGCAGTTACCCGCAGGTTAAAATACAGGTTGTAAGCAATAGCCGGATCATCAATTTTTACATCAAATTTAACCAGGTTGCCGTATATCCAGTTATGGTTGGCAATTTCGATATTCTCATCAATAATGGCATTTTTATCGGTACAACTACCGAAAGTTATCGCTATTAATAAAAGCGGTAACAGGTATGATATTTTAAAAGCCCGTGTCATTTACTAATTAATTCGGCTGTTCGCCCGGGTTGCCTTCCGGGCGGTTTTGATTGTTTTGATTTGGCCTGCGATGTTTGTTGCGCCTGTTTGCGTTACCGCTTCCTGCGGGTTTATCACCGGGCGTGCGGTTACCTTCTGCGCGTGCGCCTTCGGGCTTTGGTTGATTGTTTTTTACCGGTGCAACAGCTGCTGGGCGTTGTTGATTTGCCTGTTGCTGGTTTGGATTAGCGCCCGCTTTATTCTTGTTTTTATTCTTCTTTTTATTGTTGCTGTTACGGCGCTCATCAAGCCTGGTTAAGCTATCCTGCCCAACAACATTTTCATAATCGAGCACTTTTACCGGTTTGGTTTCCATCTCCACCACTTCGCCCAAATCGGCTGGGATTACCCCCTCGCGGTTCATTTGCTGTATTTCTTTAACACGGTTAATGGGCAGTGGTATCCACGATTCTTCGCGCGGATAGCTAAACCACATCAGCTTTTTGAATATATCCGTTTTTTGTAAGCGGGCATCGCCTTTTTCGGTGCGCAGCATATTTACATTATCGGGGATGTACTTAAGGGCATCCATATAAGTATCCAACTCATAATTTAAGCAGCACTTTAACTTACCGCATTGCCCCGCCAGTTTTAAGGTGTTGAGCGAAAGGTTCTGATAGCGCGCAGCCGAAGTGGATACCGTTTTAAAATCGGTAAGCCAGGTTGAGCAACATAATTCGCGGCCGCACGAGCCAATACCGCCCAATCTGCTGGCTTCCTGGCGCATGCCTATCTGGCGCATCTCAATCCTGATGCGGAAAGTCTCCGCCATTTTTTTGATGAGTTCGCGAAAATCTACACGGCCTTCGGCAGTGTAATAAAAGGTAGCTTTTGTTTTATCGCCCTGGTAATCCACATCGCTCAGCTTCATGCTCAGGTTAAGTTGCAAGGCCAGCGTGCGCGATTTATGCATCGTTTCCCACTCCAGGTCTTTGGCGGCCTTCCATTTATCTACGTCGTTTACGGTGGCTTTGCGGTATATTTTTTTGGTTACGTCTTCTTCCTTAACGCGTCGCTTAACCATCTGCATACGCACCAGTTCGCCGGTTACAGATACATGGCCAACGTCATAGCCACCGGTAGCAGCTTCAACCACTACCAGCTCACCTGCTTCCAGGTAAATATTATCATTGTTAAGGTAAAACTCCTTGCGCGAACCTTTAAATTTAACCTCGATAACCGGAAACGGTTTATAATTTGTCGGCATATCCATGTGCGATAGCCAATCGTAAACATCTAATTTGCTGCAGCCATTAGTAAGGCACGAACCGTTACTTTTGCAGCCAGCAGGTGAACATCCGCCCCCTGTTGAGCAACTTCCACATCCCATAATTAATTTGGTATATATTGTGTCCCCTGCGGGATCGTTTTAAACTTTAATGTTTTTATAATTTGTAAAGATACATCTAAAAATAAGATTTTCGGATTAGCATTTCTTTCTACGTGATAATGTGCTTTTTCAAGTTCTGCGCTGATAGCCTGCGCCTTATAAATATCCATTACACTGGTCATTTTTTGTGCTGTTTCCAGTTCATGCGCGGGCAAATGTACCAGGTCGGCGGCACCTGCCATCAGCAGGCAACATTCCCGTATAAAGCTGATGCCGTAGCGTAAAAAATTCTTCTGGTTTTCCCGCCCCAGTTTTGCCAGCTGATCAACAAATGTCATTATCTCCAAGCCCTTGTTGCCAAAACACAAACGCAGCCAACCAATAAACAGGTTATGATAGCCTTTGTTTTCCTGCTGTATCATACTAAGGGCTTCGGTTAAGTTACTGTTGCTTAGCCAGGCAATTTCGGCAGCGGCATCATCGGTCTGGTTATATTTTTCAACCAGGTGTACCTTTACATCCTCAAAATTTAAGCAGGGTATTTTTACCAGTTGCGTACGCGATAGTATGGTATTTAAAATCTGGTCCTGGTTTTGTGCCACCAACAAAAACAGCGTATTGGGTTGCGGCTCTTCTATAATTTTGAGCAGGGCGTTGCCCTCTTTATCCAGGTATTCCGGCAGCCAAAGTATCAGGACCTTATAAACCGATTCAAATGGTTTTAGACTTAGTTTTTTAATGATCTGGTGGCACTCGGCAATATTGATGTTGGCCTGTTTGTTTTCGGCATCCAGGTAATCGCGCCAAATGTTGAGATTTAGATAAGGGTAGGCTAAAAAAGCTTCGCGCCATTGCTCAATAAAAGTGAGGGCGGTATCATCTTTATGCTTGGCAAAAAACGGATACGAAAAATGCAGATCGGGGTGCACCAGTTTCTGATACTTACGGCATGATGAACATACCCCGCATGAATCATCGGGCCGCTTATCCTCGCATGATAAATATTGCGCATAAGCTACCGCCAGGGCTAAACTTCCCGATCCTTCCGGCCCTAAAAAAAGCTGCGCGTGGCTTATCCGGTTTTCATTAACCGTGTTTATTAAACGTTGCTTTATGGCGGCCTGGCCAACTATCTCCTTAAACTGCATTGGTGCAAAATAAGAATTAGATTTGAGATTTGAGACGTGAGATTTGAGACAGGAGAATAAGGCTCCAGCTTGCTGATTTGTATTATCTTTACACAATGCAAATCTCATATCTCAAATCTCACGTCTCAAATCTATCATGAGGGTAATGGCCTTTGATTACGGTACCAAGCGCATAGGCATTGCGGTTACCGATCCGATGCAGATCATCGCTACGGGTTTAGATACCATACATCCGCAGTATATTGTAGGTTATCTGAAAAAATATTTGACCACCGAAGCGGTAGAACGCTTTGTTGTTGGCGAACCAAAACAGATGGATAATACCCCATCGCAATCGGCTGTGCATGTAAAAGGTTTTGTGACTTTACTGAAGAAAAATTTCCCGGAAATCCCCATCGAAATGCTCGACGAACGCTTCACTTCTAAAATGGCATCGGCAACTATTGCGCAAAGCGGAATGAATAAAAAAGGAAGGCAGAACAAGGAACTGGTGGATACCATTTCTGCAACAATATTGTTACAGTCCTGGATGGAAAGAAAAATGTTTTAATAATATAATTTTAATTCAAAATTAAAATAAATTGACAACATTTGTCAAATAAACCGATACATTTTTCATGGAAGATTTAGGGGAAACCATAAAAAACCTGCGCGAGGAGAAGGACGTTCCGTTGCGTAAAGTTGCCGCGTATCTTGATATTGATCAGGCGGTGCTCAGTAAATTTGAGCACGGTACCCGGATGCCCCAGCGTGAGCATATTATAAAAATAGCTGCTTATTTTAAAATAGATGATAAACCACTATTGGTTAAATGGCTTGCCGCAAAAGTATTGGATGAACTTGCAGGGGATGAACTTTCTGTTGAGGCTATTAAACTGGCCGAGGCGCAAATAAAACATAAAACAGGGGAATTAAAAGCTACAGGGCCTGCATTGCTGGATTATATAAAATTAGGTGAGGGGGCCGAAACGGAAATTAAATTTTCTGTTGATAAACTACCCTCGTTTGTTGAATTTGCCAGTTACCTTATTAATACCATAACGGGTAAAAAATGGGATAAGAATGCTATTAATAATCAAACAGGTTTTATTGGTGAGGGCGCCGACTGTGAAATATATCTTTTTTATAAGCCCGACATGGAGTGGTTAAAAAATAATGCCCTAACGCTGAATATGATAAAAAACCTGCCGCCCTATAACGGTAAGATACGCCTGGTTTTTGCCTCGTTAAAATATGTTAACGACGAAAGTTGCAGGTTGCACCATGTGAAATTCGGAAAAATCCCTTATTGACAATTTACGTTAATTGCCTGTATTTTAACACATTATAATAAACTCAATCAATAAAATAGCAAAAAATTAACGAAATTCACCCATCATAAAAAATCTACGGTTATCTTTGCAGCATGGAAATTCTACCCCATGACCTTCAAACATACCTGGATGAGCATTGCGACCCGGAACCGGAAGCGCTGCAAAACATCAACAGGGAAACCTATTTGAAGGTGCTGAAACCACATATGTTATCGGGGCATTACCAGGGGCGTTTGCTGAGTTTTCTGAGCAAAATGATGCAACCCCGGCGTATACTGGAGATTGGCACCTTTACGGGCTATGCCACCATTTGCCTGGCCGAAGGATTGACCGAAGACGGCATTATCCATACCATTGAAGTTAACCGCGAAATGGAGGAAATGCTTAATTCACACTTTAAATCAACAAATGTTGAAAATAAAATATGCCTGCATTTTGGCGCCGCAACAGAGATTATTCCCGATTTAGCAGAAAATAATTTCGATCTGGTGTTTATTGATGCTGATAAAAAGAATAATTTTACTTACTTTCAAATTGTATTTGACAAAGTCAGGTCCGGAGGATTAATAATAATTGATAATGTTTTGTGGAAAGGAAAGGTGTATGGTGATGAAAATGACACCGATACACAAGGTATTCGCAAACTAAATGACCAGATTTCCGCAGACAGCCGGGTAGAGAAATTAATACTACCTGTGCGCGATGGAATACTGCTCATCAGAAAAAAGTAAATTATGAAGAAAGTCTTACTGATTACAGCACTGTTAATTTCAACCTTAGCCGCATCGGCACAGAAAAACACATCTGAATCTTATATAGAACAATTTAAGGATGATGCTATACGCATTATGCACGAAACCGGTGTGCCTGCAAGCATTGTTTTAGGGGTTGCCATGCATGAGTCGGGTTGCGGTAACAGCAATATAGCCAAAAATTTAAATAATCAATTTGGCGTAAAAGGCGGCGGTGGCTCAGTTTATTACAAAAAGAAGAAAAAAGTTCATACAGAGTATAAACAATATGATTCGGTACTGGAATCGTTTCAGGACTTTGCCCGCATCATGACGGAGCGGAAACAGTTTAGCCACCTGGCCGATGAACTTAGCCACTACGATTATATTGGCTGGGCCCGAGGTATACAGCACAGTGGCTATTGCAGCAGCCGTAAATGGGCAGCGCAGGTACTGGGCATCATCAACAAATATCAGCTTAATTCGCTTGATGAAAAACCGGCCGACGATAAGCCCGCCCCAACCAATGCGCCGCAACCTGCCGCACCCAAGGCTTTATAATAAATTCATTAATAAATCTTATTTTGGCTGCACTGATTATTTCCACAGTAAGGTTAAGCCGTAATGCGTAAAACACTTTATTTATTAGCACCTATTATTTTTTTGAGTGCATGCTCGGTACATAAAAGCGCCATCAGCAACCGGCAGGCGCGTAAAAACAATGAAAGTATACAGGACGAGCACCGCGACCAGATAGATGGCTATACCTCCATCACCTCGCTGCAATATATTGACCGGTATAAAGCCATTGCTATACAGGAAATGAATTTATACGGAATTCCTGCAAGTATTACCCTTGCGCAGGGCCTGTTTGAGTCGGGCAGCGGGAATGCCGAGCTGGCGCGCGTTGCCAATAATCACTTCGGCATAAAATGTACCTATGACTGGAAAGGCAAAAGTTATTACAAAGACGATGATGGTAAAAACGACTGCTTCAGGGTGTACGACAGGCCGGAAGATTCTTTCCGCGATCATTCCAATTTTTTAAAACGTAAAAACTATGCTCATTTATTTGAGCTGGATAAGGATGATTACCAGGGCTGGGCCTATGGCCTAAAAAAGGCCGGGTATGCCACTAATCCTAAATATCCGCAATTGCTTATTGCCATTATTCAAAAATATAACCTTGATCAATACGACCGCCCCGAAGGCGAAACTCAAAAAATAAAACGCGAAGACAGGGTTTTAACGCAGATAAACCAAAACACAACCCAGCCCGCACAGGATACGCTTAGCCACGCGGTACCGCCCGTTGTATCGGCCAATCCGAACGTTATAAAAGCCCCGGCCGATTCGGTTAACCAAAGCCCGACCGCCAATAAACTTTATACCGTGCAACAGGGCGATACACTATATAACATATCCAAACGTTTTGGACTTACTGTTGATGAATTGAAAAGCCTGAACAACATGACAGATAATAATATAAAAATTGGGCAACAGTTGGTAGTTGGGAAATAGCCATGTTAATAATTGTTAAATTGTATGACGAAGCTTAGGCGAACGTGTAGTTTTAGCGTTGCAATGAAATTTTGGCTATTGATGTTCTTTTGTATAATAACAACTGTTAGGGCTTTTTCCCAGGAAAAAACGGTTGACGGAATTGTGTTTGATAAAAAAACCAATGAGCGTATAGCCGAGGTAAATATTTTAAATACAGCTACCGGGGCCGCTGTATACAACAATTTAAAAGGCGAATTTAATATAGCCGCAGAAGTTGGCGATGTACTCATTTTTACCAAACAGAATTATTTTTCCGATACGGTTAAGGTGGTTGGCTATACCTCGACGGCAGTGTACATGAAACGATCGGCTATACAGCTTAGCCAGGTTAATATACACGATGAAGCAGTAACACCCGAACAGCAGCTGGAAGCCACCAAACGCGACTATACCAAAATTTATGGGCCTGCCGGCGACCGGGATTATTTATCGACATCGCCTGGCGGTGGTGTGGGCTTAAGCATTGATGCGCTTTGGAACACCTTTAGCCGTAGCGGGCGAAATGCCGAACGTTTAAAAGGCATTATTCAACGGGATTATTACCAAAACGTAATTGATTACCGTTATAGCCGGACGCTTGTTGGCCGCATAACCAGCTTGAAAGACCCGCAACTAACAGATTTTATGCAAAAATACAGGCCGGGCTATTATTTTGTGGTGGAGGCCAGTGATTACGATTTTATAGCATCGATAAAAGCGAATTACAGAAGGTATTTACGCAGGCCGAAAGCATTTTCGTTAGCGCCACTGGTGCCGCCGAAATAGGATATAACAATTGAAATTTATAATGCGGGCACGTGTTTTAATGGCTTGCGTATAATTTTTACAATATTTTTTATCAGAAAAAGCATATTTTAACTTTAATTTGTCCCCTGATATGTTAAAAAAAGGTATTTGGTTGCTTTTTGGTGTTTTTACTATCTATTCAGTACCGGCTTTGGCGCAGGCAACTGATACCGCTAAAACAGACAACGTTAAAATAGATACTACCCTGTTAAACGGGTATCGTGCCGACCCGCGCAAAAATGCCCTGCCCGTGCGCATAAGGCCTGTGCTGATAAACCCCGAGTTGATCCCCGTTCAATTACCTGATTATGTAGTGAGTTACTGGCATAAGGCCGTAATTTTTAACCTTAACTTTAACCAGGCCTCGTTTACCAATAACTGGAGCGGAGGAGGTGTAAGCGCAGTTGCTTTAAACTCTAATTTCGATTTTAAAGCAGAGTACAATAAATCGCCGTTAGATTATACTTCGGAGCTTAACCTTATTTATGGTACATCGGTAGTAAAAGGCCAGGGCACACGTAAAACTAACGACCGTATATTTTTTGATAATAAAATA
>Ga0302315_10002764_pt1 | contig 16340 bp, 13 predicted proteins | sample III_Palsa_N3_1_FD_200532 | JGI IMG/M metagenome (GOLD analysis project Ga0302315, IMG submission 200532) | Peat permafrost microbial communities from Stordalen Mire near Abisko, Sweden - III_Palsa_N3_1 | ecosystem: Environmental > Terrestrial > Soil > Palsa > Peat permafrost | place: Sweden... | reverse complement strand
TCCGCCTGGGCCAGGAAGCTTCCGGTTGGGCGCGACAGGTGGAACTGTCTATCGACAGACTGAAATCCGTAGAGCCTCGCCTGCACGAACTCGCCATTGGCGGAACGGCCGTCGGAACAGGCATCAACAGCCCGGTTGGCTTTGGCAAACTGGTCGCTGAAAAACTGGCCGCCCGCTTTGACATCCCCTTCGTGGAAGCCGTAAACCACTTCGAAGCGCAGGGCGCTCAAGACGGCGCTACCGAACTTGCCAACCAGCTCAGCACCGTCGCCACATCGCTTCTTAAAATAGCAAACGACATCCGCTGGCTCTCGTCCGGTCCTCGCTGCGGCCTCGGAGAGCTTTCGCTTCCCGCCGTCCAGCCCGGTTCCTCCATCATGCCCGGCAAAGTCAATCCCGTCATGTGCGAACAGTTGATTATGGTCTGCGCCCAGGTCATCGGAAACGGCGTAACCGTCTCCGTGGCCAATACGCACGGCAACCTCGATCTCAATGTCATGCTGCCCGTCATCGCCCGCAACGTCCTGGAATCCGTAACCTATCTTGCAAACTCAGTAAACGTCTTTACGACTAAAGCTGTAGATGGTATAACGGCGAATCAGAAGCGCGCGGAGAGTCTGGTAGAATGGTCCATGAGCATGGTGACAAGCCTTGCACCCGTGATCGGCTACGACAAGGCTGCCCAAATCGCAAAAGAAGCCGTCCACGACAACGTAACCGTACGCGATCTTGTAACCAGACAGCAGATTTTACCGATCGACCAGCTCAACGAATTGCTCGACCCCTATAAAATGACAGAGCCCGGCGTGGGCGCCGGCGGAGAATAGGATTTAAAATGACTGACGTTAAACCCGTTCGCGTACTAATCTGGGACGAGGCTCCCACACACGCTCCAAAATCGGTTTATCCCAAAAGCCTGAACGGCGCCATCGGAGATGGTCTTCTGGATACAGGCGGTTCGCTTTTTGAAGTGAAGACCGCCAATATCGACGACCCCGATCAGGGCATCACGGAAGAGCTCCTAGCCAACACCGACGTCATCATCTGGTGGGGGCACGCCCGCCACGCAGAGGTGACCGACGAAACCGCTGCCAAAGTAATCTCGGCGGTGCATAAGGGTCTGGGCTTCATCCCCCTCCACTCCGCACACTATTCCAAGGTGTTCAAAGGCGTTCTCGGCGCAACCGGGCATCTTTACGGCGGCTGGAGAGAGACGACAAATCCCGCAGACACCGAAGAGATCACCGTCGCCGCGCCAAAGCATCCCATCGCTCAAGGCGTCGAAGACTTTGTGCTTCCGGCCGAAGAGATGTACGGAGCTCCGTTTGGAATCCCATGCCCGCAGGCCGTCATCTTCCAATCCCACTTCCCGCTCGGCGGCGAATACTTCCCGAGTTTTGTCACAACGGTAGGCGAGGGGATCGACCCGGACTTCACCAGCGGCAATGGCAACGGCCACAATCGTGGTGAGGGAGCGGGACGCGTTTTCTACTTCCGCCCCGGCCACGAAACCTATCCAACCTACTTCGACAAAAACGTCAAGCAGATTCTCCACAATGGCGTCCTATGGGCCGCGCGGCGGTCTTAACATATGGCAGAAAAACCATGGACCCGAGCGATTATCGTGGGAGCCTCTTCAGGAATTGGTGAGGCTCTGAGCCGCCAGTTGGCAGCTTCCGGCTGCCGCGTTGCGCTCATCGCCCGCCGTCAAACCGAGCTCGATGCCATAGCCACCCAAATAAACGAAACCACGCCAGGCCGAGCCATTACGCGCGTCCATGATGTCACAAACTATCACGAAGCGGGACCGCTCTTCGCGGAGATCGTAGAAGAACTCGGCGGCCTCGATCTCATCGTCTACTCCGCCGGCATCATGCCCCGATACAAGCCGAATGAGTACAACCTGGACCTCGACCTCGCTACAATCGACACGAACGTAAGCGGAGCCGTGGCCTGGCTCAATCCCGCCGCCGATAGATTTGGACGCACAAAGTCCGGCACCATCATCGGCATATCCAGCGTCGCCGGCGAGCGTGGTAGAAAAGGCAACGTGGTCTACGGCGCAAGCAAAGCCATGTTAAACGCCTACCTTGAATCCCTGAGGAATCGCATATCGGCCGGCGGTGCTTCCGTGCTTACGGTCAAACCCGGTCCCATTGCGACTCCAATGACCGAAGGCCTCGGCAAGATGCCGTTGATGATTCCAGCCGAACAGGCCGCCTCCGAAATCCTTCTCGCCGCCAGGCAGGGTGCAAACGTCGTATTCGTACCCGGTCCATGGAGATATATCATGGCCGTGGTTCGCAACGTCCCATCCGCCATTTTCAGACACCTCAATTTTTAACGAGGCCACCGGAAGACCCTTTACGTGACTGATGTAACCAACAATCTGGACCCAAAGCGACTTGAAGCCGTCGACGGCTGGGGACTATCCTCGCGAGCGCCCGGATACGTCTTCCGCCCGGTCAATACCGACAGCATCTGCGGCGTCTATTCAGCCGCCACCAAATCGGGCAAGAGCATTGCCCTGCGCGGTGCGGGCTGTTCCTACGGCGACGCCTCCATTAATTCCGAGGGCATCGTTCTCGATCTCACGAGAATGAACCGCATCCTCGAATGGGACCCGCAAGCCGGCATCATCACCGTAGAGCCCGGCGTAACCATCCGCCAGCTCTGGCAGTACGTCATCGAGGACGGCTGGTGGCCCGCTGTGGTTTCCGGCACCATGTTCGTCACCATCGGCGGCGCGGCATCGATGAACATTCACGGGAAAAACAACTGGAAAGTCGGTCCCATTGGCGACCACATCCTGCGTTTTACGCTCCTCACCTTCGACGGTAAACTCCTGGAATGCAGCCGCGAAACAAATTCCGAACTCTTCCATGCCGCAATCGGCGGATTTGGAATGTTCGGCGCATTCACATCCATCACCCTCAAGATGAAGCACGTCTCCTCGGGGCTCATTAACGTGGAAGCGATTGCCACACAAAATTTCGACCATCTCTTCGAAGTCTTTGAAAGCAGGTTGGACACCTCCGACTACCTCGTCGGCTGGATCGATTGCTTCGGTCAGGGCAATGGATTGGGCAGGGGACTAGTCCATAGAGCCAACTACCTGAAAGAAGGCGAAGACCTGGAACCCATACAGACCCTGCGCGTCGCCAACCAGGAACTCCCCGACGCCATTATGGGCCTGCTCCCAAAATCCGTCGTCTGGCGTTTTATGCAGCCCATGACCAACCACCCCGGAGTGAAAGCCGTCAACGCTGCAAAGTTTATCTCAGGCGCGAAACTCAGCGACGGACAGTGGCACACCCAATCCCACGCCGGCTTCGCATTTCTTCTCGACTACGTTCCCAACTGGAAGAAAGCCTACGGACCCAAAGGCCTCATCCAGTACCAGTCGTTCATTCCCGCCGATGCCGCCCGAGCAACCTTCAAATCGCAGCTAACCCTCTGCCAGCGATACGGCATCGTGCCCTACCTGGGCGTCTTCAAGCGCCACCGAGAAGACGATTTCCTGATGTCTCACGCCGTCAACGGCTACTCCCTCGCCCTCGACTTCTCGCTCGGCAACTGCGACCGCGGAACCCTCCTAAGCCTCACCGCCGAACTCGACCGAACCGTACTCGACTCAGGCGGCCGCTTCTACCCCGCCAAAGACAGCACCCTAAACGCCGCCGCCTACCAGGAATCCCTCGGCGCACAAACAATATCCGCCTTCCGATCCCTAAAAACCCAACACGACCCCGCCCAAATATTCCAAACCAACCTCTCCCGCAGACTCCTCTAAACCAGTCAATGGTACAGACAGAGGGTCTTAATTCCTGTCCCCCTTTACGAAGTGGAGGGGTTAGGGGTGGTCCGGCTCCTCGTCTTCTCCTCGCCCCCATTCCGATGGTGGGAGAGGGTAGGGTGAGGGGGTCTTTCCGGTTCCCCTGCCATGAAGTGGAGGGGCTAGGGGAGGTCGGCCTCCTTGTCTTCTCCTCTCCCCCATTCCGATGGTGGGAGAGGGTAGGGTGAGGGGGTCTTTCCGGTTCCCCTGCCATGAAGTGGAGGGGCTAGGGGAGGTCGGTCTCCTACTCCCTATCTAGAGCTGTTCACCCAGTCTTAGAAACAAAAAATAAAATCTCTAGAGCAGTATTGACAACACTCTCATGTTGTGTTAATATTATCCCGCAACTACTCTATAGTAGTTGATAACGACGTAACACATGACGTAGTTTCAATCAGTTACTATATAGAGACTGGCCCCATTCAATATCGATCCGATAAATAAGGAAGGTTCATGAATATGCTCAATAGACTACAAATATCAAGCCTGATCTGCCCCATCATATGCTGTCTCACACTGGCACTTTGTGCCACACTCGCCCCCGCGTCCAACGCCGCCCCCGTTCGAGCCCTATGGGTCTGGAACGGCAGCTCCATCATAACGAGCTCATCCCAGGAAACCACATTCTTCAACTTTATCGCCGCGCCCTACGGCAAGTCCGCAAACGCGGTAGGCAAGCTCTATTTCGACTCGGGCACAATCGCTCAGTTCAGTAACTCCACCTGGGTCTCGGAAATGAGCAGCTTCATCACCACAGCCCACAGCAAGGGTGTCTCCGTCTATTTCCTCTGCGGCGACCCAACCTGGGCCGAATCTTCCGGCGAAAGCACAGGCTTGAGTTATATGACCGCAGTCATCAATTTCAACGCGGCCCACACAAGCTCCCAGTTCAATGGCTTTCAATACGACGTCGAACCCTACGCCCTGTCCACCTGGCCTTCGACCACCCTGGAAAACGGACTGGAAAATCTCCTCTGGCAAGCTTACAACTTGAAGGCCGCCTCCGATCCCGCGCTTGCTCTTTCAGAGACCATTCCATTCTGGTACGACTCCGCAGCCTACAACTACCTCGACCAGGGTGTTATGAACCTCACCGATGAAGTGGCGATCATGGACTATACAAACAGCGCCGCCAACATCATCAGTTATCCTGCCGCGGAAATTAACTACGCGTCCGCCAACGGCAAATATTGCTGGGTCGGGGTAGAGACGAACCAGGAATCTGGATCCCCCCAAACCACATTCTACAGCCTAGGTGACACCGACATGGAAAGCGTTCTGAGCACGGACTACTCCACCTTCCTGACCCAATCCTGCTTTGGAGGATACTGCATAGACTCCTACACAGGCTGGTCCGCCCTCGGAGCGACATAGCCTATAAAAATTACGGGCATGGACAGTTAGACAGAAAAGCCAGGCCGGGACTGCCGACCTGGCTTTTGATGCTACAGCTTAATGCCCGCTAAACCCAAGCGCAACCACTCCCCGGTTCGAAGGCAGCGAGATGCTCTGCACCGGTTTTCCGTTAAGCGTAAAGGTATAGCCGTACACATAGTTCGTCTTGGTGGTCAGTTCCCCGCTGGTTCCTATCTCGCTCGCCATCGTAACGACTTTAGTCTCGCCCTCGAAGTCTTGCGGATTACTCCAGTCGCTCACGTTCTGCGTGAAGCTTGATGACGTTCCGTCCGTATAGTTAACAACGAACGTCTGGCTGTTCTGAACGCCTCCCACTCCCGCGGCGAGCATATTCAAAGTCGTGTAGCTCCCGGCTGGCAGGGCAACCGTCTCGCTGCTGTAAGCATCCGGAACGTTCGCTGGTCCAAAGGTGAAGCTGCTGCCATTGTACGAAGCACTCGAACCCAGCAGGCTTGAGACATAAGCGTTGCCGTAACTATCGCAGCCCCCGTTCACCACAGGCGTTCCCAACGTAAAGACCGCATTGACATTGTATGCGGCCGGCGAAGGACTCCCGGTCTGAGCCGCAAATCCAAGCGCAATCACGCCGCGGTTTGCCGGCAGGGTAATACTCAGCACAGACTTGCCGTTAAGCGTGAACGTATACCCATACACGTAGTTTGTTGTCGAAGTCAGTTGGCCGCTTGTCCCGATCTCACTCTCCATCGTAACGACCTTAGTCTCACCGGCAAAGTTTTGCGGGTTGGTCCAATCGCTCACATTCTGCGTGAAGGTTGACGACGTTCCATCCGTGTAATTAACTACGAATGTCTGGGAGTTCTGCACGCCCCCAACTCCCGTTGCCAGCATATTTAAGGTCGTATATGTTCCTGCAGGAAGAGCCACCGTGGTGCCGCTGTAAGCGTCTGCAGCATTTGCCGGTCCGAACGCAAAGCTGCTCCCGTTAAACGAAGCAGACGTCCCAATAAGACTCGACACGTAGCCGTTCCCATAGCTGTCTGCCCCGCCGTTCGTTACCGCAGTCCCCGAAGTAAAGATCGCATGTACGTTGTAGCTTCCCAAAGTCCCGGCAATTCTGGTGACATTAATCGTGATTGGTTGATAACCCGTGCCCGAAGCATTCGTGGCCGTAACCGTGGCCCAATAGGTTCCAGCCGACGGCGGCGTGCCTATCAAGTTGCTGCCGCTCACCGAAAGCCACGTCGCGCCGATCACCCCATAACTCGTCGGGCTGTTGGTTGCGGTAAGGGGACAAGTAAACGGTGTCCCAGCAGTCGCCGTCAAGACCGTCGGCAAGCTCAACACCGGGAACGATCCCGCGCTCAAATAGTTGAAGCTCATCCAGTTCAGATCCATGCCGGACGAATCTTGCCAAATTTGCAGCGTATGTGTGCCCGCTGTCAGGTCTACAGTCAGAGGCGCAGTCGACGTAGCATAACTGCTCCACGCTCCGGTTCCAGACAGCAAAAACTGATCGGCAAACGTATTGCCACCGCTCACGCCATTGTAGGATACGTCGTATCCATCGACGAGGGCATGAATGAATCCGGCCGTATCGGGGCATGCCGCGCGGACAAGCATCTGATATACCCCCGTAGCCGCTACCGAGACCGTATAGTTCGTCCACTGAACATCGTCCGTAGCTCTGAGGCTGTAGCCATTCGTCACGCTGTCCCCGCAACTATCCATCGCAACGTCGTCAAATCGGTACGGCCCGCTCCAATTGCCATAATAAGAGAAATTAGGGAAGTTCGCCGGGAAATAGGGCAGCGTGCTGTCGTAACTGTCGTACGATCCATACAACCCACCCGAGTCGTAATTGTCGAAATAGAGAGTCCCTGGAATGGCCGCCGGCGTACTCTGGCTCGGATACGGGGCTTCAATGGAAATATTGATCAACTCCGGAGGATAGCTGCCCGCCGGAGCGGTGGCCGGAGGATAGGTCCCAGTTGAGTCGGTCGCGGTAACCGCCACTGCATCCGGACGTACGGTATCTGCCGGTCCGCTTGTCGGCGGCGCAGGTTCTGTAGGCGCTGTCGGAGTTCCTGAAATTAAGCCCGTGGATGCATTATAAGTCAAACCCGCGGGCAGTCCCGTCACCGAAAAGCCGGTAGTCGGAACGATCGTTCCAATCTGGAAGTTAAACGGCTGACCAACCGTGCCGTGGGCATACAGGGGAGACGTAATCACGGGATAATTGGGATAAGAACCGCTCGGCTGAGGAAGGTACGGCACGATGGCGTTGAAGAAGTTTTGCGCCATGAAGTCCTCACCGTCGGTGGCCGGATGAGTCCCGTCCGGCTGGCTCATACGGAACGGATCGTATCCGTCATAGTTGTCCACAACCACGATGGGGGAGTTAGGCTCGCTGTTCTGCGCCGCCCACGCCGGAATCACCGCATTCAATCCTGGAGCAAACGAATAATCAAACGCCCTCGGGATGATCTCCGAAAGCAGGATTACAATATTGGGGTTTTCGGCGCGCAGGTTCGTTATGATCGTGCCGTAGTCATTCAGCGTAGTTGTATAGTTCCAAATCTGACGCTGGTACTGATCGGTTGCCGAACTGTCGATATAGGTGTCATTCGTACCCAGATGAATGATCGCGATATCAGGATCGTATCCCGTATCTGTATTATCCCAGCCCGAAGCAAGGGTGCCCGAGCTTATTCCCCATACCGCCGCATGCTGGGAATGAAAGGTCTGCCCATTCACAACCTGTCCGTCTTCAGGATTGGCCAGGGAGTCGCTAGGATTTGAGCCCCCGGAATAAGGGCCAACAAACTGGACATTTGCCGCATAGCCGCCCCACGCCAGCCGCTGAAAGAACTCCCACCTCCAACTCGGCGAGTTGTTGCCGGCCGTAATGGAATCCCCAATGCACATTATCTTTACAGTTGCGGCCGATGTGCTGGATACAAGCCCGGTCAACCCGGCGATCGTTGCCGCAATCGCCACAATCTTGATCGTTAAGTTTTGAAGCATCTTTTCCCCATGCCATGAAGCAGTTGTGATGCCCCATTATAAGTGCTAAACGCTATCAGGTCTTCCGACCGCATGAGCAAAATATACACTATAATAACATGGTGAAAATAAATAAATTATTTCTGGAGAATCGAGGACGAGGGAAATCCACCCACGCTGAAATGATCTCGGTCACCTCTCCACGCCCTCGCGGTACCTTCCTGCACACACAGGATTACTACGAGTTCATGTATGTTATTTCAGGAACCGCCACCCACTTCATCAATGGATCCGCATTGCCCATCGAAGCCGGAAACCTCGCTTTCGTCCGGCCACGCGACCGCCACGACATCGAGACCACTTCGGAGCAGAGCATACAGTTTTATAACATCGAGCTGAGCTCCAGTCTATGGCGCGCCTTTTGCGAAATTACTCAAATAAATCCGGAGGCTCCCGGCGCCATCGAATCAGAGTTTGGCTCCATGGTGCAGGTACCCGAAGAGCATAGAGCCGCCTGCCTTACCGTCTTTCGAGACGGCCTACACATATCCGAGAGAACCCCTGAACCCCTCGAATTGCACCGCTTTCTCTGCAATGTACTCTGGCACCTCCGGCAGCTGGAGAACCGCCCGGAGATTACCGCCGTCCACCATATGCAGCCCGTCTGGCTCACAAATGCCTGCAGCGCAATGCACGACTGGCAAAACCTGTCGGGCGGCCTGAGCCGCTTCATCGAGCTTAGCGGCGTAACCGTCCAGCACCTGTCCCGTGTACTAAAGGCATCAACCGGCCAATCGCCTACAGAGTATATAAACGCGCTCCGCCTTAAGAGGGCAGCCACTCTGCTCAGAGGTACAGACTTAACAATCAGCGAGATCGCTCTGGACTGCGGCTTCCAGAACCTGCCTTACTTCTACAAAATCTTTCAGCAAAAATACGGCGCCACCCCACGCGGCTTCCGCCTACGCCGAAGCCAGTTCATAGAAGCCGAAACCATCGCTCCCAGTCACTGTTGACAAACTCAACAATGCCTAAGTATAATGCACCCAAATAACAGAAATTTAATTCTTCTGTGCCACTGTTTAAATCAATTGATATGATTGAACCGTGGTTTATCTCTCTATTCATCAACGTCGATTTACAACCAGGCTTATTGATAATGCGTCGTACTGTGTCCTGATTGGGACATCGATCGGCAATCCCCTGTTAAAATCAGGGACCGACTATTGGAAGTATCATCTTACACTCAATACGAAGAAATAAACGATGAAAACAAAGATACTACTTGTATTTGCGATTATTGCAATCTTTTCGGTGTCCGCGGCCGGAACCGCTCGTGCGGCAGTTATCGCTACGCTTTACGGAACAGGTACGAATGGAACACAGGGCCTGGAGACGAAGGACAGCCACTTTACCCTTATTTCAGAACCAGCCCTTGCAAACACTACAGGCCCGTTTATTACACAAGCTACGGCCGGTTTTCCGTACCCTTCCGCCTGGATAGCAGACCCATCGAATGCTGAATGGATTAGCCCGCAGAAAACGTATACCGCCTCAGGAGCGGGAGATCCTGAAGGCGACTATGAGTATCAGGAAACGTTTAGTCTGGCTGGATATAACCCGGCTGATACGGTAATAACGGGGGAAATAGCTACAGATAACACCCTCGTGAGTATCACGCTCGATGGCGTAACACTTACCAACGCTCAGCTCGGCGCGGGCTTCAACTATAACAACGTAACAGATAATGCGCTGACCGCCTTCACGATTAGCTTTACCAATAATACGTTCAATAGCGGCATTAATACTCTGGATTTTACAGTCGACAATGGAAAAGGTACGACAGGAAACCCAACAGGTTTACTCGTTGAGCTTTCGGGCACGGCGAACACAGTAGTACCCGAACCTTCCACCGTAACCGTTTATATCCTGGGCTTATTTGTACTTCTAGGTTTTGCTATCCGCAAGAAGCTCATTCGGATTTAGACCAAAGACCACCCCTAACCCCTAGAATGGACACACTAACGTGTGATTCCAAATCACGAATCAAATTGCCCGCAATTTCGTGATTTTGTAAAGGGGAATCGGACTTAGACGCAATCTGGTCCGTTCATGTCCCCCTGCCACGAAGTGGAGGGGTTAGGGGAGGTCGGACTCCTGAATCCCTCCAATAAATCCCGTCTCTTCCATTTCCCCCAGTTTTTCCTTGACTTTCCAACTCCGCTTTAGGTATACTAACGACCGGATTTTGCCTCGTCACAAGGAAGAGATATGGCCACACCTCGACAGATTCGCTCCCGCATTCGCGTTGCTAAAAACATACAGCAGATAACAAAAGCCATGAAAATGGTGGCTGCTGCACGGTTAAGGCGCGCGCAGGAGGCAGTTGGAGCCTCTCGTCCGTACTCTGAAAAGATGCGGGAGGTAATGCAAAGCCTCGGCAGTAACAGTAAGAATGTTCGACACCCTCTGCTGCGCACCCCCGTGGGTGCGGCGCAGAATGTCGGCGTCATTGTTGTCACTGGAGACCGCGGACTCTGCGGCTCCTACAACAGTGCCTCCATCAAGCTCGCTGTGGAAGCTCTGCGTCCCTTCGGCGCCGATCGCGCGAAGGTCATCGCTGTAGGCAAGAAGGGCGCTGTCTTTTTCCGCCGGCGTGGCTTCAACGTTATTAGAGAACAGGCTGTCCCCAACACCGGAATTCCATTCACCGAAGCTCAGGCCATCGCCAAAATGGGGCGCGATCTCTTCGAGAGCGGCGAAATCGACTCCCTGGTCGTTGTCTACACAAAGTTTATCAGCGCGCTTTCCCAAAAACCGACGGTCACACAGATCCTTCCCATCGAATCCCTTGGGACTGCGGCTCCTGTAGTCGGTGGCTCTCAGGCGGATATCACTTTTGAGCCCGATGCTGAAGAGCTGCTCGGCGCGCTTCTTCCACGCTATATCGACACTCTTATCTTCCAGGCCCTGCTCGAGAGTGTTGCTTCTGAACTTGGAGCACGCATGACATCGATGTCCAGTGCAACAGACAACGCAGGCAAAATGATTTCGGGCCTTACGCTTTCGCTAAACCGGGCCCGTCAGGCGTCGATCACAAAAGAAATCGCAGAAATTGTAGGTGGCGCCGAAGCGCTAAAATAAGATAGTGTAGGGGTCGCCCGACGGGTATTCCGATACCCATAGGCCGACCCGGCTTTCAAATTGTTCAAACGTGTTATGTTTCAAAGGAGAATGGTAGTTCCATTATGGGTGTCGGCAAAATTATCGAAATACAGGGACCGGTTGTAGATGCGAGGTTCGCTCCCGGACAACTCCCCAATATCTTAAACTCACTCTCGATCACAGACGAGAGCCGCAGCATCGATCTCACCGTCGAAGTGGCCCAGCACCTGGGTAACGACGTGGTTCGCTGCATCGCTATGTCCACCACCGACGGCTTGACCCGCGGCATGGATGTCGTCGACTCCGGTGGCCCGATCTCTGTGCCCGTCGGAAACGGAACGCTTGGCCGCGTCTTCAACCTGCTCGGCAAACCGATCGACGAAAAGGGTCCCGTCACCGTCGAAAAGTACTATCCCATCCACCGCAAAGCGCCAAGCCTTATGGACCAGGCCGCGAACAGCGAAATCCTCGAAACCGGAATTAAAGTGATCGACCTTCTCTGCCCCTACCTTAAGGGCGGCAAGATCGGTCTGTTCGGCGGTGCAGGCGTAGGAAAGACTGTTCTTATCCAGGAACTTATCCGCAACATCGCGACCGAGCACGGGGGCGTTTCAGTCTTTGCCGGTGTCGGCGAGCGAACCCGCGAAGGCAACGACCTCTGGCTTGAAATGGGCGAAGCGGAATACACCGACGCCAACGGAAACAAGGCCGTCGTCCTCGACAAAACCGCCATGGTCTTCGGTCAGATGAACGAGCCCCCCGGCGCCCGTCTCCGCGTCGCACTGTCCGGCCTAACCATGGCCGAGTACTTCCGAGACGAGCAGGGCCAGGACGTCCTTCTCTTCGTCGACAATATTTTCCGCTTCGTACAGGCCGGTTCGGAAGTGTCCGCGCTTCTCGGACGTATGCCCAGCGCCGTAGGCTACCAGCCAACCCTGGCTTCGGAAATGGGAGCTCTTCAGGAGCGCATCACTTCCACCAAAACAGGATCTGTTACCTCGGTGCAAGCCATCTACGTCCCTGCAGACGACCCCACCGACCCAGCGCCTGCAACCACCTTCGCCTTCCTTGACGCGACTACATACCTGGACCGCAACCTCACCGCCATCGGCATCTATCCCGCTGTAGACCCACTCGTTTCTTCGTCCCGTGCTTTGGATCCCAATGTTGTGGGTAAAGAGCATTACGAAGTGGCTACCGGCGTGCAGCAGATCCTGCAGCGCTACAAGGAACTCCAGGACATCATTGCGATTCTCGGTATCGACGAACTTTCAGACGACGACAAACTCATCGTCGCCCGAGCCCGAAAGATCCAGCGCTTCCTTTCGCAGCCTAACTTCGTTGCCGAGCAGTTCACAGGCATCAAGGGACAGTACGTGCGTCTCGCCGATACCGTCAAGTCGTTCCGCGCTATGCTAAACGGCGACTACGACGAACTTCCCGAGCAGGCCTTCCTGATGTGCGGCGCTATCGACACCGTCCTCGAAAAAGCGAAGGCGCTTGGCTACTAGTTAGGAGATAGAACTTGGCTAACAGCTATACGCTAGAAGTAGTCACTCCTGAGAAGGTACTTCTGAGCGAGGCGGTCATACAGACGACGATTCCCGGAGTCGAGGGCTACCTTGGCATCCTGGCCGGCCACACTCCGCTCATGACCGAAATTCGGCCCGGCGAAGTTAGGGTCCAACTGGCCGATGGCCGTACCACATCGCATATCGTGGTCGCAGGAGGCTTCGTCGAGGTAACCCCTCAACGGACAACCATCCTTGCCGACCGCGCCGAGCGTGTCGACGAAATCGATATGACCAGGGCGGAATCCGACCTCGAAGCGGCTCGGCAGCTCCTTGCAGACGCTGTCGCCGAAAGTAAGGACACCAAAGCCGCGGAAGGTGCCATTGCCTACGCAGAGACCAGAATTAGGATCGGACGGACCGGTTTACGCTAATATTAGCGCGAATCAGAATCTAATTTCATAAATAATTCTAAAAAGCGGTTCGTTTCGGCAGGATTCGTCCCTGTCCTGAACGAATCGTTTTTTAGTAACGTAAAGAGGAGAGGGGGTGAACATAGATTGGAAGATGATTCTCTAAAAGCATTAAAGATATGGCGTGTGTTGATCGTTGGATTGCTCGTAATCCTCGGCGGCTTTTTCGGATACATGGTAAGTCAGTTGCTGGTAGCAAACGCGGACTATAAGGACGCGCTGCAGGCGACCCGTTTATCAACTGTATTTCCGGAGACCGCATTTGGCTGTCTCGGTGGGTTAGTTGCTTTCCTGCTGGGCACAGTAGTATTCAACCGAATTGTCGTCACGGGTGAGCGCCTGAAGGGAATGCCTGGCAACGAAAAAGTAGCAATAGTAATCGGTGTAATCATCGGACTACTGCTGACCGCTATGTTGTCGACGATTCTTTCTTCAGTATTGAAGACCTTGGGGTATGCGGCCTTCGCAGGCATCGTTCTGATTGGGATCATTCTTGTCTACCTGGCGGTTGCGGCCACAACCAGCATGAAAGACGAGTTACTATTTACTCTGCCTTCCTCTTCCGCGCCCGGATCGGGTGCGGCAACCAAACCGGAACAGTGCAAGATACTCGATACGAATGTGATCATTGACGGACGTGTGGCGGATATCTGTCGCACAGGCTTTCTCGAAGGACCGATCTACGTTCCCGGCTTCGTTCTGGATGAACTCCAGCACATCGCCGATTCGGCAGACGGCCTCAAGAGAGCAAGAGGGCGGCGCGGTCTGGATATTCTCAACCAGATGCGGACGGAACAGGATCTCCTGGTTCGGACGTACGACAACAACGATCCCAACGATCGTGATGAAGTCGACGCCAAACTCGTCAAACTCGCCAAAAAGCTCGATGGAATGATTGTCACGAACGACTTCAACCTGAACAAGGTTGCGGAACTTCAGGGCGTAACCGTACTCAATATCAACGAGTTGGCCAACGCTCTTAAGCCCGTAGTTTTGCCAGGCGAGGATATGCGTGTTACAATCATAAAAGAAGGCAAAGAAATGAACCAGGGCGTAGCCTACCTCGATGACGGCACCATGATCGTCGTTGAAGGCGGCCGCCGAAGAATTGGTGAGACACTCGATGTCGTAACCAGCTCTGTATTACAAACCGTAGCAGGGAAGATGATCTTCGCGACCATCCGATACCCTGACGACGTAGAAGAAGACGACTCGATTGACCGTAACCTTCGCGCTTATCCCCGCAGCGGGCCGCGGCGTAAGATTCAACAGTAGCAGCAATGCCGGAGTACACAGCAAGGTTTTCGCAAACCTTGCTGGTCTCCCGGTATTGCGCCGCTCCGTGAATGCCTTCTCCTCCCATCCTGGGATCGACGGCATCGTTGTTGTTGTTGGGCCGGACGAGCTAGACCTCGCCCGGTCCATTCTTTCAGATTCTCCCAAAATCGTCCGCATTATTCCCGGAGGCCAGTCCCGCCAGGAATCCGTCTTCCTTGGACTCTACACCCTGCGTGAACTCGGCGCCAACCACGTCCTCGTCCACGACGGAGCTCGTCCGCTCGTCACACACGATATCATAGACCGCTGCCTCGATCACCTTAAGCTGCACTCCACAGCCATCGCCGCCATTCCCGTAACCGACACGCTCAAACGCGCCTCGGAAGACCGCACGGTAAGCGACACCCTGGACCGCGAAAACGTCTGGCAATCCCAGACTCCGCAGGGCTTTCACCTCGACATTCTCCTTGCCGCGCACCGAGCCGCAAAAACCTATAAATTTTTTGCTACCGATGATGCCAGTGTCGTAGAGGAATTCTCATGGGACGCGGTGCATTTAATAACAGGAAGCCCGGAGAACATTAAGGTGACGCGCGCAGAAGACCTCGATTACGCAGAAGCTATACTTAGGAGCCGAACCAGCCTGCAGGCCACCAGAGTGGGCACAGGATACGACATCCACCGTCTTGTGGAAGGCCGGCCCCTTTATCTGGGCGGTATTGAGATCCCAAGCCCCGACGGACGCGGCCTCGACGGCCACTCAGACGCCGACGTTCTCCTACACGCAATCTGTGACGCTCTCCTCGGAGCAGCAGGCCTTCCAGACATCGGACACCTCTTTCCAAACACCGACAACACCTGGAAAGATGTCCGCAGCACGGAACTTCTCGAAGTCGTCGCCCGTAGGGTGAGAGAAGCAGGCCTGGAAATTGTAAATATCGATTCGACAGTTATCGCTGAGCAGCCCCGAATTGCTCCGCATATTCCGCAGATGCGTAAAATCATCGCGGAAGTACTTGATCTGGAAGAAACCCGAATAGGGATCAAAGCCACGACAAACGAAGGAATAGGGGCGCTTGGAGATGGGGTGGGTATCGCAGCCCACGCCGTAGCCGGAGTTATTCAGTTCAGACAATGACGAACTGGGTAAGATACCGGTAGTAAAACGGGGACGAAAGGAAGCACAAAATGTCAATCTCCGTACGGGTAAAGGGAAAGCATCTACAGGTTACCGACGGTCTACGAGAGTATGCCGAACAGCACCTGCAAGGCCTGGAGAAGTATTTCGGCCATATCCATCACGCAACCGTGGTGGAAAGCATTGAAGGACCGAACGAGCATCGAGTCGAGGTCACCCTGGAAGGGGACGACGGTTTGATCATCCGAGGCGAAGAGCGCTCGGAAAACATGTACAAATCCGTCGACCGAGTAGTCGATAAGCTCGTACACCGTGTCAAGAAACACAAGGAAAAAAGCACTCATCTGCGGAATCATCAGCAGAGTCTTCGCACACAGGCCGAACACAACGATTCAGCCCTGTTCGACGGAGTTCTCCCCGCCGACACGCACCTAGATCCCGACCTAAGGCCCCGCATCATGCGGACCAAAGAAGTCACCATGAAACCCATGAGCATCGACGACGCCGTCCGTATGCTCGAACTTACAGACCACGAATGGTTTGTATACCTGGACTCGGAC
>Ga0302315_10002762_pt1 | contig 16347 bp, 9 predicted proteins | sample III_Palsa_N3_1_FD_200532 | JGI IMG/M metagenome (GOLD analysis project Ga0302315, IMG submission 200532) | Peat permafrost microbial communities from Stordalen Mire near Abisko, Sweden - III_Palsa_N3_1 | ecosystem: Environmental > Terrestrial > Soil > Palsa > Peat permafrost | place: Sweden... | reverse complement strand
ACTCTCGCCCCTCAGGAAGACCGTACCCGCATCGCCTCGCTCATCGTCAAAACCAAATCCGGCAACCGCGTGCTTCCCTTCTCCGCCATCTCCTCCATCGACGCCAACATCCACACCTCTACCAATCCCGCCGACTGGCCCGCCGCCAACGGCGCAGAAGGCTTATTCCTCCTCGATCGCGATCTGCTCGATCAGCAGGTCATCGATATCAACGGCCGCAAAGTCGTCCGCGTCAACGATGTCGATCTCCAAATCGATTCCGTCACCGAGGCCGGAAATCTTCACACCACCCTGCGCGTCACTTCCATCGATATCGGCGCCCGTGGCGCGGTACGCCGCCTTCTGCGCGGACTCGCGCCCCGCGCCGCCCTGCACCTTCTGGTCCAGAAAATCCCCCCGCGCACCATCCCCTGGACTTTCGTCGATCTCATCGAGACCGATCCCGCTCGCCGCATCAAGCTGAAGATTTCTCACGACGGGCTGGCCAAGCTCCATCCCGCCGACATCGCCGATATTGTCGAAGACCTCGCACCCGACGAACGCGAGGCCGTCTTCCGCACTCTCGACGAAGATGTCGCCGCGGAAACTCTGGAAGAAGTCGATCCCAGAGTTCAAAAATCCATCGTCGAGTCCCTCGACTCCGAACGCGCCGCCGATATCGTCGAGGAAATGGATCCCGACGCTGCCGCCGACCTGCTCGCCGATCTTTCTCAGGATCACACCGAGCAGATTCTCGTCCAGATGGAGCCCGAAGCCAGCCAGGAAGTCGTCGAACTCCTCGAGCACCGCGAAGAAACCGCCGCCGGCCGCATGACCACAGAGTTCCTCGCGCTCCCCGTCTCGGCCACCGTTGAAAACGCCATCGGCGTGCTCCGCGAATTCGAAGGCGGTGTCGAAACCGTCGGCACCATCTATCTCGTCGACTCCCACGGTACCCTCGCCGGCGCCGTCCCCCTGGCCAAACTCGTCCTTGCCCAGCCCGGCGACCCGCTCCTCTCCATGTTGTCCGAGCCTCTCGTCTTCACCCATGAAACCACCCGCGACAATGAAGTCGCCGAACTTTTCGACAAATACAATCTCGTCACCCTCCCCGTCATCGACGACCACCGCAAACTGGTCGGCGTAATCACCTCCGACGACGTAATCTCCATGCTCCGCAGCAAACTGTAAGCTCCAAGGTCTAAGTCCTCCAATCGATGTCATCCCGAGCAAAGCGAGGGACCTTGGTTTAGCAGCCATCCTGCTCTCGCCCACGTCCACGTGATTCACTGGCAACTGACAACCGACAACGGGCAACTGTTTATAATCATCAGTTCCCTGGAGAATGCCCCCTTGCCCTTCGCCGACCTCCGCCAATGGATCGCCGCCCTAGACCGCGCCAGCGAACTCAAACGCATCCAAACCGAAGTCGATCCCATCCTGGAAATCGCCGAAATCACCGACCGCGTCAGCAAAGGCGCCACTACGAAAGAGGGTGCCCCATCCTTCGCGTCCTTTGCGAAGGGTGGGAACCACGAACATGTAAAGCCAGGCGGCCCCGCCCTACTCTTCCAAAACATAAAAGGTCACCCCGGCCACCAACTCCTCATCAACCAGTTCGGCTCCGAATCCCGCATGAAGATGGCCCTGGGCGTGAACTCCTTCGACGAATTCGCCGACCGCATCAAAATGTTTCTGGACATGAAGTCTCCCCAAGGTTTCCTCGACAAACTAAAAATGCTTCCGCTCCTAACCGAAGCCGGAAAATTCTTCCCGAGAACCGTCCCCACGGGCCCCTGCAAAGAAGTCATCAAGCGTGACAATTTCTCCCTCCTCGACTTCCCCATCCTGCAATGCTGGCCGCAAGACGCTGGGCGCTTCATCACCCTTCCCTGCGTCGTCACCCGCGACCCCAAGTCCGGCAAGCGCAATGTCGGCATGTACCGTCTCCAGGTCTATGACGAAAAAACTACCGGCGCGCATTGGCAAAGACAGAAGGTAGCCGCCGAACATTTTCGTCAAACCCTGCGAAACGCCGAAACCACAACAAAAGAGGGTGCCCCACTTCTGCCATCTTTGGGCAGAAGTGGGAACGATGCAGCCGTAGCTCTAATGGCCCGCACCTCCGGCGGCCAAGTCCTGTCGGAAAAAAATCACCCCACCGGCCACATGGAAGTTGCCGTAGCCATCGGTACCGACCCCGCCGTCACCTTCTCCGCCATCGTCCCCGCTCCTCCCGATGTCGAAGAATATTTAATCGCCGGCTTCCTCCGCGCCGCTCCGGTTGAGCTAGTCAAATGTGAAACCGTTGACCTTGAAGTCCCTGCCTCGAGCGAAATCGTCCTCGAAGGGTACGTTAATCTTGACGAACTCCGTAGCGAAGGCCCTTTCGGCGACCACACCGGTTTTTATTCGCTTGCGGATCTCTATCCCGTATTCCACGTGACCTGTATTACGCACAGAAAAGGTCCCATTTACGCGACCACGATTGTAGGCAAGCCCCCGCAAGAGGACGCCTACATGGGAAAGGCTGTCGAGCGCGTCTTCCTTCCGTTGATGCGGCTCACCATTCCTGAATTGATCGACATCAATCTACCGATCGAAGGCGTCTTCCACAACCTGATGATCGTTTCCATCCGCAAGTCTTATCCCGGCCAGGCCCGCAAAGTGATGAACGCCATCTGGTCGCTAGGCCAAGCCATGTTCACGAAGGTCATCATCGTGGTCGATGAAGACGTGGACGTCCAGGACCTGGCCGACGTTACCCTGAAAGTTCTCAACCACATCGATCCCGAACGCGACATCCAGTTCACTCTTGGCCCCATCGACTCTCTCGACCACGCCAGCCGCCTAGCCAACTACGGCTCCAAGATGGGCATCGACGCCACCCGCAAATGGCCTACCGAAGGCTTCACGCGACCGTGGCCCGATGAGATTGTGATGGACGCAAAGACGAAGGCGCTGGTGGATGGCAAGTGGAAAGCGTTGGCCAAAGAGCTCGGGATGGAGTAATCCCGCAGTAAAGATACGGATGTCATTCCTCACCAGGCTGAAAGCCCGGTGAGAGCCTTCCCTGAGCGAAGCCGAAGGGAACCTGCTTCTCCGCACGGCTCCCCATGCTCGTGTGGGACGGAAACCTCCTTCACCTTCGCTCAGGGAAGGCTTGTCCGTCGCCCTTGACTTTGAAAGACTCCAGCGTCCATAGTAACTTCGATCAGAGTTGGGTCGATGCAATCTATGATCTGACTAAACGGTTCTAACTTGGAGCTCGCAAGTATGACAAACCGAGACGCTGGGGTCGGGCCCGTAGCACTTTTCCAATCCACCTATGTCGGGGATGACAGGTGGCAGAGCATGTGGAATACCATTCAAAATGGGAAACAGCCATTCAAGTATATAGATCATCTTGAAATTGCCTTTGCCAATATTAATACCACCAATCCGGATAAGGCTTTTCTCTACTATGCCGACGGCGTTTCAGACAGAGTAACTAAAACCATCGCCGAAGCACAAAAGGAAAATCCTAATGTCCGGATAGTAGCGCAGATGAACTATACCGCTTACCTTGCGCCGCTTATTGCCGACAGGTCAAAATCACGCGCAAGACTGGATGTATTTGCAAAATCCATTCCACCGCTCTTAAAACAATATGGCTTAACCGGTATTGATTTTGACTGGGAAAGCATCCCGCCTAAAATGACTAAAGACGATTCAAGTTATCTGTTTACCCAAACAAAAGCCTACCTGAGACAAAACGGCTTAAGCTTCATGAGCATAACCCCTGATACGCTTCAGGCCCTCGATATTAAAGTCGTTAATGATTTGTGCGATGCCGTTATTGCGCAGTCTTACGGCCGCGTGGGTTATATAGATGACTTTATTAAAGCAAAGATTGAGCCTTCCACGTTGTATTGCGGAATAGATTCCGAAACGCAGCCCCCGCCTGACATAACTCCGTACACCAACAAGGTGAAAGAATATAATCTGCCCGGGCTATATGCTTGGCGAATAGATAATGATGATACAGACGAGCAGCGTAATGTTCCCAGATATACAACAACCACCCGGATGTGGACTTATTCTAGGGGAACGCCCCCTGCACCGCCTTTATACCCGTAAAAGCAATCCTTACACACCACGCCGAGAAAACAGGTTCCCTTCGGCTTCGCTCAGGTCAGGCTCTGACCCAGCTTTCAGCCCCGTTCGGAACGACGCTTGAGGACAGCCAGTACCATCCCTACGTCCTCGATAGAGTGCGTCATGGTCTGGAAGACGCCAAGCAGCAGGGCACAATCTCGCAGGACGATGTAGAGAAGCGGTTGAGCCACTGGTTGTGGCGAGTTAAGGCAAAGCAGGTTCCTCGCCGGGCTTGGCGCCCGGTTCGGACTAACATCGCTTCTTGAAAGCCGGCTCCCTCAGTCGCTGAAGCCGGGTTGATTTGGGGGGTGCCTTACGGCACGATTGAAGTCGTGCCCTTCCCTAATCGTGGCGAGTGCAGGAATCCCACAGTGCCGGCATTCGTGAATCCCACTTCTCGCAAGGAACGCGAGAAGTGGGGCACACCATTTCGCTGATGAAATAACCGCGCGGGTGCAGAGCAGCGCGAAAATACTCCGCCGCTCCTTAGAGTTTCGACTTACTTACCTTACTTAGTGTCGTCATCGGGAGGATCTGGCGTGGAATCGTGCTTATCCCAGTGCATGCTATCGCCCGGCCTAACTTCACAAACCTGCCGGCATCCCGCCACAGGTGTTGGCAGATCCGCATTCCACACCCATCCCGTCGGAAGATAGCGTTCTTCTTCTTTCTCAATCTCCTCGGTCGGCACAAACGAGACCCGCATCCCTTTTTCGACCTGCATGAACTTACTCGAACTCGGCTGAAATCTGCCGGAGCCATCGTGCATGTGCGGCATGAAGACGCCCAGGTTGTATACGGATAACTTACGCATCATCTCTTGTACTTCGGGAAGCTGGATCGCTTCCTGAGCGGTCCGGAGTTCCTCCGGCAAGCTGGCTGCCTGTTTCTCAGTGATACTCATAGCCTCTCCTCTATCCATCGATTTAGTGTGATCCCGAGACAAGTTTCTCTGGCCCACTTACAGTTCGCAAACTATCTATCGTGGGGAGGCTATTACTCGATCCAGTCCTTGTCAAGCGAAACCGCGACTGTGCGTCGCTACGACCTCGGCGGCCGACCCTTGCGTTCTGTGCGATGGCGCCGTGGTTATCCACCCCAGAGCAAAGTCGGCGTGCCGGGAAGATGCAGCTTCGTGAAGTCTACGTTCGCCGGAAAGGGCAGACCGCGCAGGCCGCTGCGTTTACCCGTGCATTCCGCTAAAATGTGGCCGTGGATCAATTTGCTCCCGCACCGCGTCCGCCCCTCGATATCGCGGTCCTCACCCAGTTCCTGAACTCTCTCCACTCCTACAGCCAGGATCTGGTTCAGCATCTCAGCTCTGGTCAAAAGCTTTGCCATTACACCACTCTCGAAGGCGCGCTGGGCATCATCAGCAGCGGCGACCTCTGGCTCACGGATTCCCGCTATTCCAATGATGACGAAGAACTCAAATACGGCCATCAGCTCGTCGACGATGTTCTCGATGAGCTTGAAAACGACGCCAAGACTGACGTTCAGCGACTCGAATGGCTTCGTCGCCTCCGCGCGCGGATAAAGGAAGGGCGTCAGGAACATGTTTACATCTGCTGCTTCTGCGAGAAGGAGAACCTTCTCAGCCAATGGCGCGGTTACGCGGAGAACGGCGGCGGCCTCAGCATCGAGTTCGATCCCAACGGGTTTATGGCTGTCGCCGGGCCGGACTGCCCCCACGGCTTAATGCGACTCTGGAAGGTTTTCTATGATCGGTCGCAACAGGAAAAAATTGTCCGCGACGCCATCGAATATCCTTACTGGCCGGCAGGCGATGACGATCGCATCCGCTTCATCGTCGACGCTCTGCAGTTCTTCATGCCTACCTTCAAGAACGGCGACTTCAGAGAAGAGCAGGAGCGCCGCCTCATCTTCACGCCAAATCCAGCCGCTCTACCCAAACCGAAGTTTCGCACAAGACACGGCTTGCTTGTTCCCTACTTCAGTCTGCGCGAGTTATCGCAATCGCCCGGAATCGGCTTTGGCTTAGCGCTCTCCATTAAGAATGTTTTGATCGGTCCCGGCCCGCACCGAGCGCTGAACGTAGAAAGCTCCAAATTAATGCTTGACCAGCACGGTCACACCTCCGTTACCGTCCAAGCCTCGCCCACCCCATTTCGGGGATGATCCTTCGGCACACGCCCCTTGTCATCCTTGAAATCAGCGAAGCTGGCGATCCCGAGTGACACCTAACTCAAAGAGAATGCCCGAGCCTACCCACCTTTGAGTCCGTTTTTGCAGGTGGGCAGGCCGGAGGCATCCACCTCAACTCATAATCCACAACATCTCCGCCTACTGCTGCCCAAACACATAAGCCGCCCCCTCATCCAGATTCTCTCCAATCTGAGCCTGCGGAGCTCCCGCCACTACTGTCCCGCCACTCACCGCCACTGACGTTCCCAGTTGATCGTTGATGTTTCCATCCGAAGCCACAATTTCCGCGCTTGCGGTCGACATATTCTTCCATCCACCGGACGGCTCCTCGTAAACATAGGCCGCCCCCTGTTGCGGATTCACTCCCACCAACTGATACGGATTGCCCGAAACCACAGTCCCTCCGCTTACCGCCACGCCATACGCGCCGTCGTTGGTGAGCAGCGCCGTTTGGTTCATGTCGGCCCATCCCCCTGGCGGCTTCACAAAGACGTAAATCCCAGTGGAGCCCGCCGCGGTCGACACCGTGTTTCCACTGATAGCCGTGACTAAGGCTCCTGCATTGGTTCCCACCAGCCTCGCTGTTTCTGTGATTCCAATCTTGTTCCAGCCGCCCGCCGGCTTCACATAAACAAAAGTGACGCCAAATTGATAGGTATCGGTCAGCTCAGCATTCGGCTTCGAGCTCGAAACCCATCCTTCCGCGGGCTCGTTCCAAATCACCGCGGTCCCGTTGTTGGTATTGATCGCCACTACCTCGCTGCCATTCGTGGCCACTATGCTCCCGACTGAGGCTCCCGCCTGCGCCAAATTCAGTTGGGCGGTTTCCGTCATGTTCGTCCAGCCACTCGCCGGTTCCACATAAACGTACTCGACACCATAGTTCACAGGATCGGAATTCTTATGGCTCCGCGAACTCACTACGATCGTGTTCCCACTGATCGCAACCGAGTAACCAAAATTGTCGCCTGCCTCTCCGTTGGAAGGCGTCAACTCCGCAACTTGCGTAACCACTCCGGAATTGTTTTCGTAGACAAACGCCGAGTTCAGATTGGCTCGCCCTTTTCCCACCACGATGGTCGAACCATCAATGGCCACGCTGGTGCCGAAATAGTCATTCGTCTCGCCATCGGGCGCGGTTAGTTTTGCGATCTGGTCGAATGTTGCTGGCGGCAGTTGATTGAGTCGTACATCGCTCGCGAAAGCGCTCAACGAAAGCGCCACACACAAGACCGCAGCGAAAGAAACTTGCTGGCTACGCATTGGGATAGTCCTCCTCAGTGATTTTGAACGAAGTGGCCCCAGACGAAATGAAAAGCTTGGGGGGAGGATTTCAGGCCAGAAAAATCGTGCACCCATAAATACATCCACGACGCGCATCACGTCAAGGCGCACGAAGAAAATCTCGGCCGCGCATACCTTCGTGTACCTTCGTGGTTCGTGACTTTAGGACACCACCCCGGTCAGGCCTGTGTCTCATTTGCCCCGCTTTCGGTATACTAGAGAAGAAAAGTATGCCGGTCCTGAAAAACATCGCTGCCATCGCGAAGGGCATGAGCATCACCTTCATGGAGATGTTCCAGCCAACGACCGTGGAAAATTATCCCGACGGCAAGGGTCCGCTGCGCGGCGCGCGCATCGAAGCCCGCTTCCGCGGCGCCCACGTTTTGCAGCGCGACGAAAACGGTTTGGAAAAATGCGTCGCATGTTTTCTGTGCGCCGCCAACTGTCCCTCGAACTGCATTTACATCGAAGCGGCGGACAACAGCGCAGAACACCGCGTAAGCGGCGCCGAACGTTACGCCAAGGTTTACAATATCGACTACAATCGATGTATCTTTTGCGGGTATTGCGTGGAGGCTTGTCCCACCGACGCTATTACGCATGGGCATGGATTTGAGCTCGCGACGTTTAATGCGAGCAATCTGGTGTACCGCAAGGAGCAAATGCTGGCCCCCCGGCCAGCACACATGGGGGCGAACGTAGTATTCAATCAGGCCGACGTGGATGGTGGAGCTCCTAAGGAGATGGTTGCGGGGAGCTAGAATTTTCCAGTTCGAACCAGACACGCCGGTCCGCAAGGACCGGCGTTTTGCATGGTAGTACCTACGTACCTAGTGACACAAGACACTTGGCCACGGATTTGCACGGATTCACACCGATAAAGCTAAGGGCTGACGGCTAAGAGCAACGAGCTTTGAGTATGAATGATTTTTTACAAACCGTGAAAGAGCGCGTTGTGGTTTATGACGGCGCGATGGGGACGAATATTCAGACGCGCAATCCTACTCTGGACGATTACTGGGGGAAGGAGAATTGCAGCGAGGTGCTGGTGCTGAGCCGTCCTGACATTATTCGCGACATTCACGCGGATTTCTTTCATGTGGGCTGCGACATTATCGAGACCGATACTTTTGGCGGATCGCGGATTGTGTTGGCAGAGTTCGAGCTTGGGGATCGAGTGCATGAGATCAACGTGAAGGCGGCGCAACTGGCGCGGGAAGTAGCCCAGCAATTTTCGACGAAGGAACGGCCTCGGTTTGTGGCTGGATCGATGGGTCCGACTACGAAACTGCCTTCCCTTGGACACATTGGGTTTGAGGCGATGGCGGCGGCGTATGAGGAGCAGGCAGCGGCCCTGATCGAAGGCGGAGTCGATCTTCTGCTGATCGAGACTTGCCAGGATTTGTTGCAGGCGAAGATTGCGACCATTGGGGTGCTGGATGCGATTCGCCAGTCCGGGAAACGGCTTCCCGTAGCGGTGCAAGTGACGCTGCAAGAAAGCGGAACGATGCTGCTGGGCACGGAGATTGGCGCGGCGCTGACGGCCCTCGAGCCATTTGATGTGGACATTTTGGGATTGAATTGCGCGACCGGGCCGAAGGAGATGAACGATGCGGTGCGGTACCTGGCGCTGAATTCGACGAAGGAGATTTCGATTCTTCCGAATGCGGGGCTTCCCTTCAACGAGGGCGGGCACGCGGTCTACAAGCTGACTCCGGACGAATTGGCGGAGTATCACAAACATTTTGTCGTGGATTACGGCGTGCGCATTGTGGGCGGATGCTGCGGAACCCGCCCGGCTCACTTGAAAGCGGTCGTGGATGCGGTTTCCGGAGTGGAACCGGCGAAGCGCGAGGTAAGGCGCGTGGGCGCGGCTTCCAGTGCTTACACTTCCGTTCCGCTCGATCTGGAGCCGAAGCCGTTGATCGTCGCCGAAGAGATGAATACGACGACGAGGGTGGAACATTTCCGGAAGTTGGTACAGGGGAAGAAATACGACGACATTCTGGCGCTGGCGAAGAAGCTAGTGAACGAAGGCTCGCACATGCTGGATTTGTGCTGCGCGATCGTGGGAGAGGATGAGAAGGGATACATCTCGACGATTCTGGAGAGGATTGCGACGCGGGTTCCGGCGCCGATTCTGGTGGATTCGACTGAGGCGGACGTCGTGGAAGAGGCGCTGAAGAGGATTCCGGGGCGGGCAATTATCAATTCGATCAATCTGGAGGATGGAGAGAAGCGGACCTCGCTGGTGTTGCCGATGGCGAAGCGGTACGGGGCGGCGGTGATTGCGCTGACCATCGATGAAGACGGGATGGCGCTGACGGCGGAAAAGAAGGCTGCGATTGCACACCGGATTTTCGATTTGGCGACGAAGAAATACGGGCTCGACGGAACGGATTTGATTTTCGATGCGCTGACATTGCCGATTTCAACCGGGCAGGAAGATTACCGGAATGCGGGAGTGGAGACGCTGAAAGCAGTCGAGAAGATCAAGAAGGAACTGCCCGACGTAAAAACAATTTTAGGGGTGAGCAATATCTCGTTTGGGCTGGACGCCTATCCGCGGCGCGTGTTGAATTCCGTGTTTATGCACGAGGCGGTGAACCGCGGGCTGGATATGGCGATTGTGAATTATACAAAGGTTTATCCGCTGTACAAGATTCCGCAGGAAGAAGTGGATCTGGCGCGGAAGTTGATTTTCCGCGATGAGTCGGACGGCGATCCGCTGCAGAAATACATGAACCACTTTGCCGGGCTGAAGGGCAAACCGGCGGCTTCGACGACCGCGCATGTGGATACATTGTCGGTGGAGGACAAACTCAAGTTCGCGATTATCAATGGAGAGAAATCTGTCGGCGAAGGGGCGCGGAAGAAATCTTTGGAGGAACTGCTGGAAGAGGCGCTCGGGTCTTACTCGGTGCTGGAGTTGATCAACACGGTGCTCCTCGATGGAATGAAGACTGTGGGCGATTTGTTTGGTGCGCGCAAGATGCAACTGCCTTCCGTGCTGGATTCGGCGGGGGTGATGAAGCAGGCGGTGGCTTATCTTGAGCCGAAGATGGAGAAGAAGGAAGGCGGATCGCAAAAAGGGACTATCGTGCTCGCTACCGTGAAGGGCGATGTCCACGACATTGGGAAAAATCTGGTGGACATTATTTTGTCGAACAACGGATTCAAGGTGGTGAATCTGGGGATTAAGCAGCCGGGCGACAAGATTATCAGCGCCGCGCAAGAGCATGGGGCGGATGCGATTGGGCTGAGCGGGTTGCTGGTGAAGTCGACGCTGGAGATGAAGTATGTGATCCAGGACTTGCAGCGGCAGAAATTGGAGTTTCCCGTGATTTGCGGCGGGGCGGCGCTGACGCGGAAATATGTGGAAGACGATTTGCGGCGGGAGTATGCGAACGCGGTATTTTATGCGGAGGATGCGTTCGCGGGGCTGCACGTGATGGAAGATTTGGTGACCGAAGATGCGGCGCGGGAGACGCGGCTGCGCGATGGGCGCACGGTGAAGGAGTACGCGAAGGCGGCGGCGGTGGATGAGGAAAGTGGTCCGGTGTTTGCGGAACGCAGCCTGGTGGTGACGGATGCGCCAAATATTCCGGACCCTCCGTTCTGGGGCGTGCGGGTGAAGAGCTACGATGTGCGGGAGGTTTTTCCGTATATCAATGAGACTGCGTTGTTCAAGAATCAGTGGCAGTTGAAGACGGCTTCGCAGGCGGATTATGTGCGGCTGGTGGAGGAGAAGTTCCGGCCGATTAAGAAGAAGTTGGAAGAGGAAGTGGCGGAGTCGGGATTGTTTGAGCCCAAAGTTGTGTACGGATATTTTCCTTGCCAGGGTGACGGGAATGATGTGGTGGTGTACGCAGTGGCCAGTGGCCAGTGGCCAGTAGCCAGCAAAGGCGCTGCCGAGCTTCGCTCGGCTGGACAGCCCCCTCGACTTCGCTCAGGGCAGGCTCGGGCGGCTGTCCCTACACAGGCGGTGGAGCTCTTGAGATTTACTTTTCCGCGGCAGCGGGAGGGACGGAGGCTTTGTATCTCGGATTTTTTTGCCACCAAGGAATCCGGAACGATGGATGTGATTGGATTTTCTTTGGTGACGATCGGGGCTAAGGCTTCTGTGGAGACGCAGAAGTTGTTTGAGGGCGGGGAGTATACGAAGTATTTGTATTTGCACGGGCTGAGCGTGGAGACGGCGGAAGGGCTGGCGGAACTGCATCATAAGACGATGCGCGAGGAGTTGGGGATTGCGGGCGAGGATGCGGCGGCGATCCGGGATTTGTTTCATCAAAAGTATCGCGGGTCGAGGTATTCGTTTGGGTATCCGGCATGCCCGAATCTGGAGGATCAAACGAAGTTGTTTACGCTGCTGGAGCCGGAGAAGAATGTGGGAGTGCGGCTGACTTCGGGGTTTTTGCTGGAGCCGGAGCAGAGCACGTCGGCGCTGGTGGTGCATCATCCGGGGGCAAAGTATTTCGTGGTGTGAGTTCTTTGCCACGAATTTACACGGATGAACACGGATCACATCAAGAACAAGAATCTCTAAGACAGAGTGAGCGCGAGTCTCGGTGTAGAAATCCCTTGCGAGGCATGGAGCGCTGATGCGGTGAAAGGGGGCCTTCGACTGCGCTCAGGATGACAAACCTTCAGAAACTCGATGAGCCGATCCGGCTTCTAGAATGTCGTTACAAGGCGAAAAGTATATTGGCGCGAGGGGCCGAGTGCGTTGCCGGAGAAGAGTCCTCCGAAGTCGATTACTTCGAGTTCGTTGCTGAGGTTCTGGGCGTCGGCCTGCAATCGCAGCGAGCGTTTTTCCCTATGGTAGAGCTCGGCGCCCACGGAAACATTCTCGGTGAGGTAAGGATTGATGCGGCCGAGATTAAAGTTGAGGTGGTTAATCACCACTTGACCGTATTCCGTGGCATATTGCTCTGGGGTTAAATCAGGTTCAAACGGCAGTCCGCTGTTGTAATCGGCTCCCAGGGCGACCCACAAGCGCGGGGCAACCTGATAACGGACACGGGCGCGCACCGTGTTGCGCTGGTCCTGGGAATCGGGAAAATGCCCGGCGAGCTGGGTCGTCGCGCCGACGGCGTCGTCCCCAAGAAACAGACCGCCGGTTACCGGGTTCCAGACATTGCCCACGATATAGGAGTAGCTGGCGAAGCCGGAAAAGCGCCCCCAGCGTAGAACTTCAAGCTTGGCCTCCGCGCCGTAGAGAATGCCTTTCTCAAACGCGATGGGGAAGCTGATCCCGGTACTCAGAACTTGAGAGTCGTCGGCGTAGTTGTTCACGTTCCGGCGGAACACATTCGTATCCAGCCGCAGTTTCCCGAAGAATGCTTTCGTCGCTCCCAATTCATAATAGTTCCCGTGAGAAGGCTGGACCGGCAGCTGCAATGCGGGAACGCTGGTGTCCAGAGCCTCGGCAGCGGGAGAACTGGCTAAGAGAATGTTTTCGAAGGACGGCGTCTGGAAGATGCGGTCGTAGGAGCCGTGAAGATTTACGCCGATGGAGGGAAAGTAGCGCGAGATGGAGAGACGCGGGCTCACCGCGTTCTGGTTGACCTCCAATTGGTAATGGTCCCAGCGTAGGCCGGCGTTGACGGTCCAGTTGCCGAGACGGATTAAATCCTGAACGTAGGCCGATTGTTCGAGGTCGGGACGGCTGCCGGTAAAAGCAAAGTTTGTCGCACCCGCGTCCAAGATACCCAGATTGATGGGGCATTGAGGGTTTGAAAGGTTGGCGCAGTCGGGCATCACGTAGTTGAAGTGTTCGTGCAGGAATATCGCGTCGGATTCGATACCCGCCTTCCATTCCTGCCTGCCACGATGAATGGAGACGCTGCCGTTGATATATATCTCTTTGAAATCGTTGTGCTGGGTGGCGATGAGTGGCCACGAGGATGGGTTGGAATAAAAATCATTGGAGTTATCGCGGGCCATTCCGCGCAGCGTGCCTATCGCATTGGAGGAAAAAGTGTGCTGGTAGGAGACGCTGCCGATGGTTTCGAAGTTGTCGCCCGTCTGTAGCTGGCCGCCAGGAATGAAAACGCAGTCGACCGGTGGCTCTCCGGCGGGACCGGGTGGGCAGCCGACCATGTTATCCCCGTTCGGGACGTAGGCTCCGTTCTGCTGCACCAGTTCATTGGGGATGGCATAGCGGGCGAGTTCATGGCGGACGATGAGGGTGAGACGGTCTTTCGGTGTGAGGTCCCGCTCATAGCTCAGAGAAAAGCTGCCGGTGGTGCCGTTGTTGGTGTAATTCTCAGGGACGACGGGGTTGAGATAGTGGCTCGTCATGTTGCCGGAGGCGCTCAGGCCAAGCGTGTTGCCCTTCCATGTGTATTGGTCCTGAGTATTGATCCCGGCGGTATCGTAGGAGCCGCCGAAAAGAGTGAGTTGTCCGTGAAACCCGGGATCAGCGCTCTTGAGAGTATTGACCTCAACGACGCCGCCCAGCTTTCTGCCAAATTCGGCGGGAATGCCGGCGGTATAAATCTTGAGGGAATCGACGTCATCGGCTTCGACCTCCGGTCCGAAGCTTGGGGAACGATTGTCGGTGAGCGGTATGCCGTCGACGACAAATTGGGTCTGATATTCGGCGCCGCGTGGGTGGAGAACTGCATTGCCCTCGTAGAGCCATCCGGGTTCCGAGTTCACCAAGTCCTGCATGGAGCGGCCGGGCAGCGCGGTCAATCGGTTCTCAATCGTTTCCAAACCCATCTCATTGACTGAACCCGCCCGATAGGGATCGATCAGTGTGCCGGACGCGCTGACGCTTACCGATTCGGAAACTGGAGCCACTTTCATCCGAATGGTGCGGTCCAGAGGAATTGCCGAACGTATTTCGAGCGACTCGGACACCTCAGCAAAGCCTGGCGCGCGGACCTGGGCCTGGTAGATTCCGTAGGGCAGGCGCTTGGCATCCAGGTTGCCCTGATCGTCTGTAGCAAAGGTATGGCGATACTCGTTGCCCTGGCTGACGAGTTCAACAGCCGTTCTAAGGGGGAGGCCGTCGGGGTCGGTGACTTTGAGGCGAAGTTCTCCGGTGTTGCTCTGCGCCAGGAGCGGCAGGGCGATCAAGAGCAGCGCAAAGTGGAGAGATCGGCGCACGGTTGACTGGGGAATCTTTATGCTAACAGTTTCGCAGCAACGGATTTGAGTTACCAAGGGCATCGAAGATGCGGGTAATTTTACAAATTGCTGACAGGACGCCGACAAATTGGGGCACGTTGGAAGGGATGATTGGAGCAGGATCGGAGAGCAGAGAGTTTCCGGTTCGGCGAACTTCACGCCCTCGAACACGCATGAGGGAATGAGGGGGACGGGCGTTCTCACCGCAGGGGGTGAGAGCGCCCGCTTTGGTTTTGGTCGGTACCTCGGCCGCTAAAGCCGACATCGAAAACATGCCGGGTTTCGCAGCGGTAAACCGCTGCGCCATCCAAAGGCAAAAAGGCCTCGCTGCACGAGGCGGACAGCCGAGGGCGGCTGTCTTATTTCTTGCCGTTTATTTCCGCAAGAGAATATCTGCTGCTACAAAGGCGGCGAAGACTACGCTGATTACGCCGTTCATGGTGAAGAAGGCGGCATTCAATTTGCTCAGGTCATTGGACTTTACCAGAAAGTGTTCGTAAAGCAAGAGCAGCATCACAGCGATCACTCCGGCTAGCGCGAGTTTGCCGAGGGCGAAGGCGGGAAGCAGGGCGACGAGAAGGATCAGCATGATGAGATGGAAGGCGCGAGCGATCCACAAAGCGGCGGGGATGCCTATGTGGCGGGGGATGGAGTGGAGTCCGGTGGCGCGGTCGAAGTCGAAATCCTGGCAGGCGTAGAGGATATCGAAGCCGGCGACCCAAAAAATGACGGCGGCGGTGAGAAGAAGGATGCGAGGGTCGAGAGAGCCGCGGACGGCGATCCATGCGGCGGCTGGAGTGATGCCGAGAGCGAAGCCGAGAACGAGATGGGAGAGGCGCGTAAAGCGTTTGGTGTAGGAGTAGAGCAGCAGGACGGCGAGCGCTACGGGTGAGAGCCAGAACGTTAGGCGATTCAGTTGCGACGCGGCGAGGATGAAGATGGCGGAGGAGACGACGACGAAAGTGGCGACGAAGGTGGGTGAGAGAGCTCCGGCCGGGAGGGCGCGGGTACTGGTGCGGGGATTGGCGGCGTCGATGGAGGAATCGGCGAGGCGATTGAAGGCCATGGCGGCGGAGCGGGCGGCGAGCATGGCGATGACGATCCAGAGAAGTTGATGAGCGGTGGGAAGGCCGGAAGCGGCGAGCATGGCTCCGCAGAGTGCGAACGGGAGAGCGAAGATGGAATGCTCCCACTTGATCATTTCTAGTGTGACGCGGAGGTTGTGGAGGACGGGCACGTACAGATTATAGAGCTTCGGGCTTCCGCTCTCCGGCTTCGCTTTCCGGACTCGACTGGTTAATTCAGGCGATGGATGCAGTATGGGGTTGCTGGGAGGGGTTGCCAATCTTTTTGGAGCGCTGGATTGGGTGGGCAGGTGGTTACGGCCAGTTTGGCATGGGCTTGGGCGAAGAGATGGAAGACTTGCTGCTGGACTTCGGGGGACGAATCCCAGAATTCTTTTGTACCGTGGCCGGTTTCCATGATCTCGGCGACGATGCGGACCTTGGCCAGGTGGGCCCAATAGGCGCCGGTGCCGTTCATGATTACGGCCACTTTGTCGCCGGGGTGAAGGCCGACTTGCCAGAGGTCTTCGGCAGCGGTGATGTCCTGAAGAGTGGAGTTGGGGCCGGTGCCGGGGAT
>Ga0302315_10002761_pt1 | contig 16349 bp, 11 predicted proteins | sample III_Palsa_N3_1_FD_200532 | JGI IMG/M metagenome (GOLD analysis project Ga0302315, IMG submission 200532) | Peat permafrost microbial communities from Stordalen Mire near Abisko, Sweden - III_Palsa_N3_1 | ecosystem: Environmental > Terrestrial > Soil > Palsa > Peat permafrost | place: Sweden... | reverse complement strand
CCTACGACAGAAGATCCCAACTGGGTAGTGGTGGACCTTAAGCCCGTCCGTCCGCTCAAGCACCCGGTTACGCTGGCCGCCATGAAGGAAGAGCCCCGTTTATCAAGCCTCGCATTGGTTCGCAAGGGACGCCTTTCCGTCGGGCCAGTCACAGATGAGGAATTCAAGGTGATCATGGAAATGGCAGGCGAGAAGAAGAAATGATCCGGTGAAATGCCTTATATTCAGAAATGATAAAGCCATTATCTTTCCTATTCCTGCTGTCTCTGCCCGTGACCCTATGGGCCCAGCAGCAGGACTTGTCCGGGATTTATTTTATAGATACCCATAACGACGTGCTGTCCAAGCAAATCAGTTCGGGCGCCGACCTCTCCCTCGTTCAGAAGGACCTGGAACTGGACCTTCCCAAGGCCAGGCAGGGACATCTGGCAGCCCAGGTATTTTCCATCTGGTGTGGGGAAGAATATGGGCCGGGCCGGGCTTTTGCAAGGGCCAACCAGGAAATTGATTCGTTGTACGCGTTGATACATCGGCACCCGGACCAGATCATGCTGGCCAGGGATGCGGGGGACTTTCAGAAGGCGCGGAAGAGTGACCGGCTGGCCGCCTTTATCGGGGTAGAAGGGGGGCATATGATCGAAGACCGGATGGACTACCTGGACAGCCTCGCCAAACGGGGAATGTGTTACATGACCCTGACCTGGAACAATAGTACTTCCTGGGCGACTTCAGCCAGGGACGAGACATTGAAAAAGGATTCCCTTCCCCATATCGGGCTCACGGAAACAGGAAAGGAGATCGTACGTCATATGAACGACCTGGGAGTGATGGTCGATGTATCCCACGTAGGCGATCAGACGCTTTACGATGTGCTGGCTGTAAGCCGCAAACCGGTGATTGCTTCGCATAGCAGCGCCTACGCATTGAATCCCTTTCGCAGGAACCTGAAAGACGACCAGCTACGGGCCATCGCTAAGAATGGGGGAGTCGTCTTTGTCAATTTTTACAGCGGCTTTGTGGATAGTACTTACATGCCGAAGCAGGCCTTGTTTCTCAGCCAGCACCAACACGAACTGGATTCGCTGACCCATTTACTGAATGATCCTGATGAAGCGACCATTCGCCTGTACACCCTGTATCCCATAGAGACGAATGCCCTGCGCCCCCCTTTCAGTCTGCTCATGCGGCATATCGATTATATTGCAAAGCTGATTGGCGTGGACCATGTTGGAATAGGTGCTGACTTCGACGGAGCCGAATCCTTTCCCCTTCAAATGAGTGACGCCAGCAATTACCCTTTGATTGCTGCAGCATTGCAGCAGATGGGGTATTCCAAATCTGATATTCAAAAGATCGCCGGAGGGAATTTTCTGCGCGTCCTGCGGGCAAACCGGCCCTAAGACACGCCCCGGCCCTAAATTTATATCATGCGATTAGAAGAACGATACCGACAGCTCATCAGGATTGCAGGAATTATCATCCTGTTCCTTTTGTTACTTGGGGTGCTCAGTATCTATTTCTCCGGGAACGACCCGGTGCAAAAGCAAAACATCACCCGGAAATTTATTCCCACTATTATCGGAATCACGCTTAGCTGGATACAGAATATCGCTCTCCTGATATTCCTTCAGCCGGTCCTCGTGAAATGGCGTGACAAACGATGGCTCTCCTTTTACCTGCCCAGTTACCTGATCATGCTGGTCATCATTGAATTTGCACTGCATTCCTCATTAGTCCCCGACGATGCGCCCCGACATCTTGTTCCGGCCATCATTTCAGGTTTCTTAATGAACAGCGTGATATTAATGACCATTGAACTGATCCTTTCAAGGAATGAGGCTACCAGGATCAAATTGGAGAATGCCGACCTGAGAATGATCAACCTCCAGGCGCAGCATGAAAAACTAAGACACCAATTGCAGCCGCATTTCCTTTTCAATTCTTTGAACGCGCTCAAGACCCTGATCAGGAGAGACCCGGTACTGGCGGAAGGATACCTGATGAAACTCTCTGAATTCTTGCGGTTTTCCATCGCGCACAACAAGGAAAACTTGGTTTCCCTGGATGAAGAGTTGAAGGTTTCTTTGAATTACCTGGAGATGCAACAGACACGGTTCGGGAACTGCCTGCTCTACACAATTGATATCCCCATTGAAATCCCCGGGATTGCACGGGTGCCGGCATTTTCCCTGCAATTATTACTGGAGAATGCGATCAAGCACAATGCGCTGACGCTGCAGTATCCCCTGCATATTCATATCCGGTACATTGCCCCGCGGCAATTACTGGTAGAAAACAATCTCAGGGCAAAGTCCCTGACCGAACCCGGAACGGGGCTGGGATTGAAGAACCTTTCTGAAAGGTATAAGATGCTGGCCCAGGAAGATATAAAGATCATATCAAAAGAGTGTACTTTCCAGGTATACCTCACATTAATATTCGCCCATGCAAGTATTAATCATTGAAGATGAGCTGCTGAGTGCGGAGGATTTGGCCGATACGCTCCGGCAACTCAGCACGGATATTTCCATAGTGGGGATCCTCCATTCTGTAAAGGAGGCGATCCAATATTTACAGTCTCCCCCCGAGATCGATCTGATCTTCTCCGATATACAGTTGGGGGATGGCCTCAGCTTTGAGATATTCAGGGAGGTGCATTTGACACAACCCGTCGTCTTTTGCACGGCCTTCGACGCCTATGCCATAGAGGCGTTTAAAAATAACGGAATCGACTATATTTTAAAACCTTTTGACAACGCCGCCGTGGCTAATGCCCTGGCGAAGTACAGGCAATGGAAGCAATATTTTTCCCTGGTAAGCGTGGATTATTCTGCCTTAATGGAGAAGTTGATCACCCGCAAGCCCGAATACACGGCTGTCCTGGTTTACCAAAAGGACAAGATCATGCCTGTCAGCCTGCCGGATATTGCGTTGTTTTATATAGAGCATGAGACCCGCTTGTTTACTTTTGATAAACGGAGCCACGTGGTCACCTATACGCTGGATCAATTAGAGAAAATGTGTGGGGATACCTTCTTCCGGGTGAACAGGCAATACCTGGTCAACCGGAAGGCGGTAGAAGGGGCGGTCCAGTATTCTCCGCGTAAATTTGTTGTTGACCTTACCCTTCATTTTCCGGAAACCATCGTGGTCAGTAAAACAAGGACTTCAACTTTTCTAGCCTGGTTGACACAACAATAGAATTGTTCCGCTCAGCCTCTATTTTGTCCACTTCGACTTTTTTGGCCCTTTGTTTGAGAGCCACAGGGGCATATTTGCGTTATGCAAAGCTCGAGAAATCTCACTTTATTACTATTTCTGTTATCGCCGGTGGCTTCCATCGCCCAGGCGAAGTCCAGGCATACCGTCGCCGGAACAGTAAAAGACAAAAGCACGGGGGAAACCCTCATTGGAGCCAGCGTTGTGTTGTTGGAAAGGCCGGGCAACGGTTCCGTAACGAATGCTTACGGGTTTTATTCGATCACGGCGCCGGCCGGGGAATATAGGCTCGTGATCAGCTTTTCCAGCTATCGGACGGATACGGTGGCCATTACCCTGGATAAAGACATTGCCCTGCCCATTGCTTTGACTGCCGGAAAGGAATTGCAGGAAGTGGTCGTGAGCGCAGGGAAGCGGAATAGCAATATTACCCAGTCCCTTATGGGTGTGCAGAAGTTGTCCACCAATGAGATTAAAAACGTTCCCGTATTATTCGGAGAAAAGGACATCCTTAAAACAATCCAGTTACTGCCGGGGATCCAATCGGCAGGCGACGGCAACAGCGGTTTTTTTGTACGGGGAGGATCGGCTGACCAGAACCTGATCCTGTTGGATGAGGCCACGGTGTACAATCCTTCCCACTTACTCGGCTTTTTTTCTACGTTCAATTCGGACGCGATCAAGGATGTGACGGTGTATAAAGGGGGAATGCCGGCTCAGTACGGGGGCCGTTTGTCCTCGGTCCTGGACGTAAAAATGAATGATGGGAATGACCAAAAGTATGGAGTCAGCGGGGGGCTAGGTCTGATCGCCTCTCATATTAACGTGGAGGGCCCCATCGTCAAAAACCGGGGGTCATTTGATATCAGTGCGCGCCGGACCTATGCCGACCTCTTTCTCAAACTTTCCAAAGACACCACCATCAAGCATAGCACCCTCTATTTCTACGACATCAATGCCAAGGCGGATTATTCCCTGGGGGATAACGACAAGGTTTATTTTTCCGGTTACCTGGGACAGGATAAGCTGGGGGTTCAGGACCAGTTCGGGATTAACTGGGGAAATTCCACGGCGACGCTCAGGTGGAACCATATCTTCAGCAATCGCCTGTTCTCCAATACGTCCCTGATCTATAGCAACTACGAATACAATATCGGGGTTTCCTCCAATAATGATAACGTCACCATTGCTTCCAGGATCGTTGATGGTCACTTCAAGGAGGACTTCCAGTATTACGCCGGGCCCTCCAGCAAGCTGGACTTTGGGATTGACGTTATTCATCATACCCTGTCCCCGGGCGTGATCAATTCATCCGAGAGCTCCAGTTTCAATTCCCTGGACCTCCAGAAGAAATATTCGCTGGAAAGCGCGGCCTATATTTCCCATGAATGGTCTCCCTCCCCCAATTGGAATTTCACTTACGGGCTGCGCCTGACGGTTTTCAATGTCCTGGGGCCGGGAGATTTTTATACGTACAACCAGGTGGGAGAAGCGGTGGATACGGCCGCCTACCGATCAGGGCAGATTGTAAAGACCTTCGTCAAGCCCGAGCCCCGTTTTTCCACCAGCTACCAGCTCAACAGTGTGAGCTCATTGAAGCTAGCCTATTCCAGGAACGTCCAGAACCTGCACCTGTTGTCCAATTCTACTTCCAGCAATCCAACAGACCTGTGGATACCCAGTAGCAATAATGTGCTCCCCGAAATTGCCGACCAGGTATCCTTAGGCTACTACCGGAACTTCCATAACAACGGGTACGAGTTTTCTTCTGAGGTCTATTATAAAAACCTCCAGAACCAGATCGACTACAAGAACGGGGCCCAGCTGATCGCCAATGAAAATGTGGAATCGCAATTGCTATTTGGCTCAGGCAGGGCATATGGGCTGGAGCTTTACCTGAAGAAGAAGTATGGAAAACTCACTGGCTGGGTCTCTTATACCTTGTCACGCAGCGAACTAAAAATCCCGGGTATTAACAACGATACGTATTTTCCTTCCAGGCAGGATGAACCCCAGAATATCTCTATCGTAGGCATGTATAAGGCCGGCAAGAAATGGACTCTGTCGGCCACCTGGGTATATAACACCGGTTACCCGGTCTCCTGGCCTTCCGGAAAATACGACGTGAACGGGCAGCCGGTATACCTGTACACACAGCGGAATGATTATCGTATGCCGGCCTACCACCGACTGGACCTGGGAGCCACCGTCCTTGCCAAAAAGACGGCAAAGTTTGAAAGCAGCTGGACCTTTTCCGTATACAATGCGTACGACAGGCAGAATGCATATACCATTACCTTCCGTCAAAGCAAAACGAATCCCGATCAGACTGAGGCCGTGCGGACAACCTTGTTCGGCATTATTCCTTCTGTCACCTATAACTTCAAATTCTGACACATGACTCCGAATAGCAGATTCAATATAATATATATACTCCCTTTCCTGGCCCTGGGCGCCTGTCAGAAGGTGGTGCACCTGGACCTTAAAACTACCTCTCCCGAGTTGGACATACAGGGGGACATCACCAATATGGCAGGACCATATACGGTCAGCCTTACTCAATCGGTTGATTTTTATGCGGACAACGTGTATCCTACCGTTTCCGGGGCCATTGTAAAGGTCACTGATAGTACCGCTGGTGTCACGGATTCGCTCACCGAGTCCGCTCCCGGCATTTATAGCACCCACTTATTACAGGGGGTGCCGGGGCATACCTATTCAATGTATGTGAATTCCGGAGGGAATATATACACGGCCTCCTCCACAATGCCCCAACCCGTGACGCTGGATTCGATCACGTTTACGACGGTCCCAAGGAGCGGAGGAAAAAATACGATCCAACCCATCCCTAATTTCCAGGACCCGGCCGGCATCGCCAATTACTACCAGTTTGTGCTATACGTGAACGGGAATCAGTTGCAAAAGACGTTTGTGTTCGACGATGAATTTTCCGACGGCAGGTACATTCATGAGGCCCTTGAGACGGATACGGCGGATGTAAAATCTGGTAATACGCTGCAACTGGACTTGTATTGCATTGACAAGCCCATCTACAATTATTTCAATGAAATAGTACAGATCACCGATCCCAATTCCCAGTCACAAAACGCCGCCCCGGCAAATCCGGACAGCAATATAACGGGAGGAGCATTGGGCTATTTCAGTGCGCATACGGTCAGTGCTAAAACCATCCTGGTGCCCTAGCGGGCGGCCTTCCCGGGCTGTTTATGAAAAGCCAACGCGTCTTCCAGGCTGAAATAAAAGCCCACTGTAAAGCGGACGCCATTGTAGTTCCAGGGGATGTAGTTCGCACTTTGTGCCAGTACCATCTGCAATTGGACTTTGGCGAATTTATATCCGGCCCTCAGGGTAAAAGAAGGTTCCAGGAAAGTATAGCTCTTGCTTTCTATCCCATTACCCAGGGTATCTTCCAGGTGGTTATCCAGTAAATATGCCATCGTCCTCCCATTTGCATTAAAATGGGAATAGCTCACCGTGCTGACGCGCAGGTTATAGGCGACATCTACCCAGGGTGAATGCATCCCGATACCCGGTTGTATAAACCAACGCGTGCCTGTCATGTCCACATCACTTCGGATGGGTCCTCCCCCATATCCGACAAACAGGTCTGTCACCAATTGGACCTTGCGCCGCCCCTTGGTAGCGTAATATCCCCCGATCCCTCCTTCCAGGAGATGGGATGAGGCGTTGACCCGGCCGATAGCGGTGTCCTGGCTACTTGTTCGGTAGGCATATGTGCTGTAATTGCCGATCAGGGCCAGATGGTTGAGGGGCGACACGGATGCCTGAACGTCGAAAAAATAAGTGTTCTCTTTCGTGTTATTGCCGTTATCGTTATAAGAAGTCGTAGCGGTTCCCCAACCCGGGGAGCCGGCCAGGTTCAAGTGGGCCTGGCCCGCCCCGGTAAACAGGGGAGTATTGACCCCATTCGGTTTATAGTAATACCTGTTGCAACTGCAGACAGAAAATGCGATGGGTAAGAGGAAAAGCAGGTTTCGCTGTTTCATAAGCAAGAAATTCCAGGAAAATACAATAAAAGCCCTCAATAAGGTATAACGTATCCCCCAGGCGAAACGATGGGGAAGCAATAAAATATTTAAATATAATATGTAATATATACTAAGCGGCCTGTTTTTTGCTAATTTGTGGGAACGCCGTTTCGATACCCCAAACCACAATTTTTCGTGCTTTCTAAACCTTACAGGAATAATCCCGTACCGCTGATTTTATGCACTTGTTTAATGCTTCTAGCTCATTCACTCAAGGCACAGATTTCAGTGGCATTTACACCTGACAAAACAGCGGGGTGTCCTCCTTTATTCGTTTCGTTTACGAATAATACCACGGGGGCTTCCGCACTGGCTACTTATACCTGGAATTTCGGAAACGGTAATACTATTACTACATCAGACGCCGTCACTCCGGTGTCAGCCGTCTATACCATCGGGCAGCCCGATACGATTACCCTGACCGTGAACGACCGGGGAAAGACCTTCAGCGAATCCGAAATCATTAACGTATATAAAGGGCCCACGGTCGCATTTACGGTGAATGATTCTATCGGATGCCTGCCACTAACCTCGGTATTTGCCAGTACGGCTACTCCGGGGAACGGCACCATCAGCAATTATTTTTGGGACTTCGGGGACGGAAATACCTTGAGTACGACTTCTCCGACGGCCGGCAATACGTATAATTTTTCCGGTACTCATTCCGTGACCCTTACAGTGACCAACAGCCAGGGGTGTACGGGCAGTCTTGTGAAACCGGCATTGATCACGATCCTTCCTTCTGTCACTGCCGCCTTTAAAGCAGACTTAACTACCCTTTGCTCCCTGAACCAAGGAGTGCTGTTTCACAATAACACCACGGGCCCTGGCAGGTTATCCTATATATGGGATTTTGGAGATGGCTCGGGGACGGGGACCGACAACCCCTCCCATGTCTATGCCAAAAAAGGTATTTATACTGTAGAGCTGACCGCCGTCAGCTCTGCCGGCTGTTCCAGTAAACTCGTTAAAAATGCCTATATCGACGTGGTGGATTTCCATGCTGATTTTACTGAAATGAACTCAGTATGCGTGGGGATTCCGGCTTTGTTTACCGACAGCAGTTCCCCGGCCCCTTCCGGCACCCCCACCTGGAATTTCGGGGATGGACTGACGGGCAAGGGGAAGAATATATCACACACGTTTGCGGCAGCGGGAAATTATCCGGTCACCCTGACCGATTATTTTGGACATTGCGTTGACAGTGCCGTCCACACCATATACATCTTGCCGGCTCCGCCGGCCCATCCTTTCCTTGTTCAACAACAGCAGGCTTGTACCACTCCCATCCAGGTACAATTCACGGACACCACTGCGTCCGCTGTGAGCTGGGCCTGGAATTTCACCGGCCGGCCGGGCGATACCTCTTCTTTGCAGGATCCGATCTTTTCCTATAAAGCGGTGGGCGTCTACCATCCGGTCCTGAAGGTCACCAATGCAAACGGGTGTACGACGATGGATACGCTGACCACGGCCGTCCAGATCCCCGGCACCAGCGCCGGCATCCGGATCGATACCTCCCTTCAGGCTTCACCGACCATCTGTGCCATCGTCACCGCCAGGCTGAGCGCCGTTTCCCAGGATACGCTTACACAATTCAACTGGTCTTTCGGGGATGGGACCACCTCCACTTCGGATACGCCTTCCCATACTTATTCAACACCGGGCACCTATTATATTAGTCTGAATTATGTGACCAACCACGGGTGTTCGGGAACTGTCACCGGATTGGATTCCATTATGGTTTATCCTAAGCCCATCGCTAATTTCAGCGCGCTGGACACGGCCCCCTGCTCCGAAAATACGAAGGAGCGATTTGTGAATCAATCCAATAAGGCAGCCCAGTATTATTGGATATGGGGAGACGGTTCGGCAGGGATCAATAACCAGCCGGTCGTGTACCACCAGTATGACTATTCTGGAAATTATACATTCACCCTCATCGCTTCCAGCCCAGGATGCGTGAGCGACACGGCAGTGAAGACACAATACCTGATTTCCGGCCCCAATAACTATTTACAGGCGGCCAATAGTTGCCTGGAGAATAGAGATACGGTAACTTTTACGGACACCACCTCCAACGCAGATAAATATATCTGGAATTTCGGGGACGGGACGCCCGCCGATTCCAGCATATTGTTTGTTCCTCAAAGGGTGCACAAGTATTCGACTCCTGGTAAATATGCCGCCTCGCTTACGATCGTATATGGGGCCTGCCGCTATCCAGAAATCGATTCGGTCTATGTGCTGCCTCCCCAGCGCCCCCTGCTGAGTTCAACGGGACTAGCCTTGTGCGGGAGCGGGCAGTTGCCCATTCAAATCACCGGGCTTGATACCAACTACGCAGCGGTCGGGAATAATCTTGGCGGCTATTATCACATAGCTGGTTGGCAATACAGCGACTTTACTACTTCCGTTCCCGGCCCCGATTCCTCCATGAAAGTGCAGTATACGGATTCCTTGACCCGTTTGAAACCCGGGGAAGACAGTCTGAGGGTCATCCTTAGATCCGCCTTTTTCGGGTGCTATGATACCAGTAACTATATTCCTGTCAAGATCAGCGGACCCGTGGCCGTATTCAACGTACAGAGCCATATCTGCTATTCCAGCCCTGTAATATTTACGGATAGCTCCAAAGGGACGGGTGGCGTACCCATCGTTCAATGGATATGGAATTTCGGAGACAGCGCTACATTGATCAGGTTTCCCGCGGATACCGTTGGAAAGGCAGACACCGCCATCCATCTCTATGCTTTCCCCGGGAACTATATACCAACCCTGACGGTGATTGATGCCAATGGCTGCTCCAGCACCACCACATCATCCGACACCACACTGACGGTGGTAGGGCCCAAGGCCGATTTCTATTGGAACCCGGTGGATATCGCACCCGGAAGCCCTGTGACTTTTTATAACAGTTCCTTTCAGGCGGTGGGGGCTACCTTTCAATGGCATTTCAGCAGTGACGGATTCAATTCTACTGCCCCTGATTCCTTATCCAGGACATATCCCAATATTACTTCGGATACCGTCAGCCTGGTCGCTTCAATAGGAGGAAGCGGAGGCTGCAAGGATACCCTGGTGCAAGTCGTCAAGATCCTGAACCTGCTTGTCTCTTTTTCAAGCACCACCGAGTATATCAATTCCCAGAATTGTCCTCCGATGGTCGCTTATTTTACCAGCAAAACGTCCAATGCCGATAGCTTGCACTGGGACTTTGGAGATAGTTCTACCGCAGAGAACAATCCTTCCCCCAGTCATACGTACAATACCCCGGGCATATACGTCGTCAGCCTGACAGGATACAGCACCAACGGACTAAGTATCGTATATAAGGATACTTTACTGGTGAAGGGGCCTTATGCCGTTTTCCAGTCCAGTCTCTACCAGGGCTGTATTCCCGTGGAAGACACCCTGCATGCGGGCGCTAATTTTGTGTCCACCTTCATCTGGGATTTCGGAGACGGGTCGGTGCTGACAACAAAAGATACCCTGGCCACCCATACGTATATCATCCCCGGCATTTATACACCTATACTCGTTCTTTCAGATTCCACCGGCTGTCAGACAACCTACCGGCTGCCGTTAAAGCTGGTCATGGATACGCTGCACGCCTCCATAGGACCAGATACATTGTTGTGCGGACCGGGTTCAGTTGCCTTCAAATCCAGGATATTCAGCCCACTTGTTGATACGTTGAATGAAGTGTTGACCTACCATTGGAATTTTGGAACGGGCAATGCCGGGGATACGGCAAACACAGGGAGCCCTGGCTTTACCTATGCCAATCCCGGAAACTTTCAGACAAGGTTCCAGGTGAGTTCTCCTGCCGGCTGTCAGGTTACGCTATCGGACTCCGTTCGGATAATCCCCCCCATAGCATTGAAATATCCGCAAGAGGCATATGCATGTCAGGGTAAGAGCATTCCTTTGACCGTTCAGGGAGCCGATTTCTACGATTGGATAGGGGACAGCACCCTCACAGATATCAACGGCGGTTCGGCGGTTTCAAAGCCCGATTCCGTATCGCATTATACCATCATTGCCACAGATAGCAGCCATTGCTTTACAGATACGGCCCATATCACGGTGGCCAACGAGCCCTATCCAACCGTGAACCTGCCGTCCTCGCTGGTCGCTGTAGCAGGCAAGCCAATTCCATTGGAACCTACAGTAAGCAGCAACGTGTCCACGTATGACTGGTCACCGGCCGATTACCTGAGCTGCACGAATTGCGCGAGTCCCGTGAGTCTTCCCGTTTCTCCCATCACCTATATGCTCACCGTGGCGACCCAGTACGGATGCACCGCTTCCGACACCATATCCATCAAGCTGCTCTGCAGCGAAGGGGCGGTGCACGTACCCAGTGAATTCACGCCTAATAACGACGGCATTAACGATTGGTTCTATCCAATCGTAAAGGGCATTAAATTGATCCGTCACTTCCAGGTGTACGACCGTTGGGGAATGATCGTCTTTGACCGGGAGAACCTGCCCATCAACGATGGAAATTCTGGATGGGACGGCACAAAGAACGGCAAGATCTGCCCCGTGGGAGGGTATGTGTACATGATGGAATTCATGTGTGAAACGGGGGAGATATTCTCGCTTAAGGGAACGGTGATACTGGCCAGGTAGTGGAGGATTTTTTCTACATTCGCCGTATGGCAAAGCAACACATTGTAGTATTAACCGGCGCTGGTATCAGCGCGGAAAGCGGACTCCGGACCTTCAGGGACAGTGATGGGCTTTGGGAGGGATACGCCATTGAAGATGTGGCCACTCCCCGGGCCTGGAGGCGTAATCCGCAGTTAGTATTGGATTTCTATAATATGCGCCGCCGTGATGTGCTGGCAGCCTTGCCTAATGCCGCCCACCAGGCCCTGGCGGAACTGGAGCAACAGTATCAAGTGACGATCGTTACCCAGAATGTGGACGACCTCCATGAGCGCGGAGGTTCTTCCCGGGTGATGCACCTGCACGGAGAAGTCCTTAAAATGCGCAGCGAAACAAATGAGTCCCTGGTGTATCCCATTACCGAAGATATCCTCCTGGGACAACTGGCGGAAGATGGGGCACAACTGCGCCCCCATATTGTGTGGTTCGAAGAAGCGGTTCCCATGATAGCGCAGGCGGCGGAGATAATGGGGCAAGCGGATATTTTTATCCTGATAGGCAGCTCCCTACAGGTATATCCGGCGGCTGGACTGATTGACCTGGTGCCCTTTCACGCGCCCAAATACATAGTAGATAAAAAGATTCCATCCGTTTCAGCCAACCGCCATTTGCATTTGATTGAAAAGCCGGCGACAGAAGGGATGAAAGAAGTGCTGGCACATTTATTAAAGTAAAAAAAGCCGTCTTAAGAGCTGCTCCTAAGACGGCAAACATTCACACAAGCAATCATTTGTCTCCATGATGCTCTTCATGGCCTTTTGCAGCATGCTTTGCATGTTCTTCCGCGTGTAAATGGTGAGCATGCGCCACATGAGCATGATGGGCGCCTTCATGATGTTCTCCGGCCTCGTAATGGGCAGCAGCTTCATGGTGGTGTTCGGCTGCTTTTGCAGAATGGTGGGCTGCGTGCTTGTGGTGGTCTACTAATTCTTTTGACATGTGATTAGGTGTTTAGGTAAGAAATGTAGGAATTTCTCCCGCTGGATTTTAGTGGTTAAAAGGGGATAATAATTTGATAACGTTAGTGTGCCGTCGTTTAATAATGATTAATTAATTATAAGGAAATATTGGCTTTACATCCGGCGGGGCTCCGGGCTCGGCAGGCTCCGGATTCTGGCAGGCTCCGCGCTCGCCGGGCTTCAGATTCCTGCAGGCATACCTATTTTATGGCCTATACTAGGATCGTAAACATATACGTTTAAAAATGGCCCCTTTTTAAACGTATATGTTTACGTTTCTAGTAGGGGGCTCTCCCTCCCACTACCCCTTCGAATAGGCCGACATGCCCCTCAAATAGACCGGCATGTCGAGTGAAGGATTGATCTGCCGTAGAGGCATACGGCTCCCGCCGCTACCCGTCAAATGGCGAAATAATACATGTTTCTGACCGGATAGTACAAATACAAGCCGGGCAGCCAAAATATCTTTGCGATTCCAACCAGCATATGATGTTTGATAAGCAAAGGGATGAAAATGAAGAGAACGTAGCCCTCTACCGGAGGTGGGGGCAAGCGCTTCAGGAAACACAGGACGAGTGGTTTTCATTTCTTGGCGCCCTGGAAATGAGAATGGAAGATCTTTGTTTTGAGGCCATTCCCGCACTGGAAACAGCCTTCATGGAAGATACGGATATCTATAAACGCGGTTACGGCATCCAACTCTTTGGGATAAAAGGACAGTTAGACGAAATTTGGCAATTAGCATACGACGTCAGAGAGAATAAGTTCCTTCATTTCTGTCAAATGGCTAGAAATAAAACCGCCGCTTTATCCACCATCAACAAGCGCCTGGTCATATTTATTGCGGCTTGCGATGAACGCTATAAAAACGGATTTGAAAACAAGTACAGTTATTGGCTGGAACGACTGTCCAAAACCGGAGCGGAGCTCTTGGCGGGCGAACGTCCATTCATCCCCCACAAGTCCGAGCGGGCCAAGTTCGAGCGGGCCAAGCCCGAGCAGCCGAAACCTGAGCAGCCCAAATCCGAGCAACCCAAATTCGAGCAGCTCAAATCCGAGCAACCGGCCAAGGATAAATTTCATTGCGAAAAATGCGGAACCGCGCTCACGTTCAAAAAGATCTTCTTTAAAAGAATTTACGCCCGCTGTATTTATTGCCAGCCCCCCAGCATGTTCGGCATGGCCCCCACCGAGAATTGACCGTAGCATCGCTCCCGGACGACCACCGAAGGATTCCTGAAGGTGGCCCTGAGTTGGAGCGTGTTCCTGCTTGCAGGCGTATCCGCCTTTTGGCTATTATTACTTTGTTAGGGTAGTTGATCATCTACAATTTCGGGTCAGGAATGTCTGTTGGGCTGATCTGCAGTTGATTGAACTTATTTACTTAATATGTATTACCGCATAAATAATTAATAAGCATAACTTATTTATTTGGAGATGCTTTATTTCCAATACCTTCCGTCTATTATTCCAAAATCCGACTTATGAAAGAATCCCGTACTTATGCCCCCTCGCATTCCTATTGTCCTCCGCATAATAATCTCAAAAACGTACCAATGAAAAAAATTCTACTAGTAATTCCCTTTTTACTATTTGTAAGTGCTTCGTTTGCCCAGTTGAAGATCGGGTCTAACCCCAGTCAGATCAATAAGGCTTCTATACTTGAACTGGAGAGCACCAGGCAGGGGCTTTTATTGCCCAGGATACCCGGAGCGAATCTGAGTACAGCTCCCTTAAGTACCGCCCCAGACGGGATGATCATTTATGTGACGGATTCGACAAGCTTGTTCATCCGTAAGAATGGTCTTTGGCAGAAAATGTCGGCGGACAGCGCGAATAATAGCGGTAACTGGAATACCAAAGGGAATGCAGGATTAGATTCCACCGTTAATTTTCTGGGTACCACAGACCAGCAGCCATTAGTGTTCAAGACCAACGGTACAGAAAGACTGAGGGTCACTTCAAACGGCCTGATACAGGTGGCGCCTACTACTTTGCCCAGCGGAACTACACAAGTCCAGGTGTTGGTGATAGACCCGGTCACAGGGGACCTGCTGCAAAGGACCATCTCGGCGGCCGCCTTTGATAATGCTATTGTATCGTTGAACGGCCTGCGGGATTCCGTACAGGTATTCGCAGTGGACAGCGCGGTTACAACTGACTTTACTATTACTTCCGCCGCCGGAAAGCATACGTTCAATATCCCGTCCCAGAACGGCAACGGAACAACCTCTCGGGGCTTATTGACTTACGCAGATTGGCTGCGGTTTGATTCGGCCGCCCGTGCGCTGATCCTGCATACCGGGTTCTCCGAAACGCCTGATTCTGCTGCCGTGACATTATCCAATGGTACGCTCCTTCTCCATAAGGCAGACGCCACCCATCCAGGGGGCGTAGATACTACCACGCAAACATTTGGTGGAGCTAAGACGTTCAACAGTAGTGTAGCAATCGGTCAGAATGCCACTGTCAACGGAAACCTGGTATTGAGTAATACCCCCCTTGCGGCACCCACTGATACGTCTAATGTACTTATCCGGGAAGCAAACGGAACCATTGTGCAAAAGACATTGAATAGCGTTGCTTTTAAACAGCTGATTACCGGAACGGATTCGGGTACAGTGAAAGATATTCACATAGATAGCAGTTCTGCTACGCAAACCGTGATAGATGTTCCGGATGCCAGCCCAACCGTCAGGGGGGTAGTCAATATCCACAGCGGACAGACATTTGGTGGATACAAAGACTTCAATGACTCGCTGGCTGTAGGTCTAGCTACAGGCTCCATAGCTAACTCCACTTTCCAGGTAAACGGATCGATAGCCTCCAACATCACGAATGTGACGACCAGTTATGCTCTTACCGTTTTGGATAATACAATTTTAGCAGATGCCACTTCTGGTTCATTAACGGTCACTTTGCCCAATACTTCAGGTATTCGGGGAAGAATCTATACCATCAAAAAGATCGGCACGGGCGGAATAGATAATGCGTTGACAATCACACCATCTTCCGGTACGATAGATGGAGGCTCGAATTACATTATCTACAATGACTGGACCTTTGTTTCCGTTCAAACCGACGGTACCAACTGGTATGTGATCAAGAAATGAAATGGCAATTATGGGGAAGCTATTTTATAGGCGATGTCTTGTAATTACATGGGCCGTCACCATGCAGTGGTTTGTCGTAAGCGGGCAACAGTTAAAGCTTGGTTCCAATCCATCTACGATCAATAAAGCTTCTTTACTGGAATTGGAAAGCACTAAGCAAGGCTTATTATTGCCTCGTATTTCCGATACAACAGTGGCGACTTTGGCAACGGCGCCGGACGGCATGCTTGTCTATTTTACGGTAGATAGTACCCTGCTGATACGCAAGGGCGGCCATTGGCAAATGATTGCAGACCTCGCTAATTTCTGGA
>Ga0302315_10002755_pt1 | contig 16358 bp, 12 predicted proteins | sample III_Palsa_N3_1_FD_200532 | JGI IMG/M metagenome (GOLD analysis project Ga0302315, IMG submission 200532) | Peat permafrost microbial communities from Stordalen Mire near Abisko, Sweden - III_Palsa_N3_1 | ecosystem: Environmental > Terrestrial > Soil > Palsa > Peat permafrost | place: Sweden... | reverse complement strand
TCGGCCCCTAAAGCTTTAACAAAAGAAGGCGTTGAGCAAATAAAGAAAACAGCCAAATACAAGCAGTTTAAAATACAGGTTAACGAGTTAAAGAAGCTCGAACGCGCCAAACGCCTGCATCAGCTTAAGCACCCTAATAATAAAGACCGTATAAATGCAGGCTTTTACATGGCCTGGGACCCGCAGGCTTATAATTCATTAGTCGATCATATGGCCCGGCTGGATATGGTGGTAAGCGAAGGTTTTTCTATCACCCCAAATGCCGATACTGTAACTGCCAAAATTGACACCGGCCTTATCCGCCTTAATAAAAAATACAAAAAGCCGGTTTTAATATCCATTTCAAACTATATAGATTATAACAACACCACCGGCGATTTTGATACTAAGGATGTTTACCGCATTATAAAAAGCAAACGCTCGCGTACCGCTTTTATAAACAGCATTGCCAGGCAGCTTACCAAATATAACTTTAAAGGCATCGACCTTGATCTGGATAACATTGCAAACCGTAATGCGCCCGATTATATCGCTTTTGAAAACGAATTATATGCAAACCTGCACGCTAAAAACTTTATAGTAACCCAAAACGTAGTGCCCGAAGATGAGCAATACAACCTGCAGCAGTTACAAAATGTTAACGATTTCCTGTTTATTATGGCTATTGATCAGCATGATGAAAACAGCGAGCCGGGCGACTTATCAAACCAGGGTTGGGTAGAGGAATTGCTGGATGATGTTTGTTCAAAAATACCAAGTGAAAAGGTTATCCTTACCATTGCCGGCGGCGCTTATGACTGGCCGCTGAACAGCGAGGGCAAAGCAACCGGCTACCAGCAAGCCATTAGTACCGCGCAGGAAAAAAACAGCAAAATTATTTACGACCCTTCATCAGCAAACCTGCATTACAGTTATTTTGACCAGGATAGCCTTAGCCACACCGTTTATTTTACCGATGCCGTTACCAACTTCAATATCATCCGCATGGCAGATGATTGGGCTACCGGCGGTGTTGCTTTATGGCGATTGGGTTCGGAAGACCCACGCTTATGGACATTTTTCCAGAAAAATCTTTCCATCGACTCCTTACGCCGTACAGGTGTTGATATCAAGGGCCTTACTGAAGTTGGTTTAAATAACCGTATCGATTATACCGGCGATGGTGAAATACTTGATTTGGTAACCACGCCGAAAGCGGGCAAAATTGATATTAACCTTGATACCACCAATTTTACCATCACTAATCAAAAATATATTACCCTGCCTACCAAGTACGTTATCAGGCGTTATGGTTACGACCCCGGTAAAATAGTTTTAACTTTTGACGATGGCCCCGACCCTGATTATACCCCCCGCATATTAGATATTTTAAAAAGGGAACATGTGCCCGCCGCGTTTTTTGTTGTAGGCGAGATGGCCGAAAAAAATATACAGCTACTTCGCCGCGAGTATGATGCTGGCATGGAGATTGGAAACCACACTTACTTCCACCCTGATATTTCTACCATCAGCCTTGAACGGGTAAACCTGGAATTAACCGCTACCCGCCGCATCATTGAATCGGTAACCGGCAGGAGTACCATCTTGTTCAGGCCGCCGTATAATGCTGATGCCGAGCCGCAAACCCTCGCCGAAATTATCCCGGTAGCAGAAGCACGCAGGCAAAGCTATATTACCGTAGGCGAATCTATCGACCCATGGGACTGGTACCCCGGTGTAACTGCCGATAGTATTGTGGCAAGGGTAATAAGGCAAAAAGATGCCGGCTCGTTTTTATTGCTGCACGATGCCGGCGGCGAAAGCCGCGAAGCAACCGTAGCAGCTTTGCCCCGCATTATAGATTATTTTAAATCGCACGGTTACCAGTTTACTACCATAGCCGATGTTTTGCACAAAAGCAAAGCCGAACTAATGCCGCCGATAAAAGATGATGCCAACAGTGGTATCATCGGTTCGTTTTACAACCTGTTTGTTGTAAGTTTTTTTTATGGCAACTGGTTTTTGCTCTACCTTTTCCTAACAGCTATCTTCCTGGCCCTTGCCCGCGTGGTGCTAATTGGCATACTGGCTTTAAAACAATATTTCGACAGCAAAAAATATGATCGTACCTTAAAAAAGGATGTGATAATGCCAGCAGTAAGTATTATTGTACCTGCCTATAATGAAGAGGTTACGGCCATAAAAACCATTGAAAGCCTGCTGAAAACCGATTACCCCAATTTCGAGATCATTTTTGTAAATGATGGCTCAAAGGATAAAACTTTTGAGGTTGTACATAAGGCTTATGGCAAGCACCCTTTGGTTAAGGTGCTCGATAAGCCTAACGGCGGTAAGGCATCGGCGCTTAATTTTGGCATTACCCACGCGCAAAATGCTTTTGTGGTTTGTATTGATGCCGATACCCAGCTAAAAAACGATGCGGTTTATCATTTAATGACCTATTTTACTGATGATGAAATTGGCGCGGTGGCCGGCACAGTTAAGGTGGGCAACGCCAAAAACATGATTACTAATTTTCAGTCGATTGAATACATTACCGCGCAAAACATGGACCGCCGCGCATTCGACCTGATTAACAGTATTACCGTGGTACCCGGCGCTATTGGCGCGTTTCGTAAATCAGCTATATTTAAGGCCGGCGGCTTTACTTATGATACCCTGGCCGAGGATTGTGACCTTACCATGCGCATATTAAAGGCCGGCTATATCGTAAAAAACTGTGCCGAGGCAATAGCATATACCGAAGCCCCCGAAACCCTTAGCGCCTTAATGAAACAGCGTTTCCGCTGGAGTTTTGGCGTAATACAAAGCTTTTGGAAAAATAAGGATGCCCTGTTCAACAAAAAATATAAATTTTTCGGGATGATAGGCATGCCGAACATTTTACTGTTCCAAATTATACTGCCTTTATTTTCGCCGGTGGCAGATTTATTGATGGTGATAGGCCTGTTTGGCGGCAAACCGGGCAAAATACTTTTCTTTTATGTAGCCTTTATTGTGGTTGATTTCATCGTAGGCATTATCGCCTTCCGCATGGAAAAAGAGAATTACAAAAGGCTGTGGTACATTATCCCGCAGCGCTTTATATGGCGACAGTTAATGTATTATATCCTGTTTAAATCAATCCGTAAAGCCCTGAAGGGCGAGCTTAATACCTGGGGTACCGTAAAACGTACCGGGAACGTGATTATGAAGGATCAATCTTGATTTGAAAATGAGTTGATTTGAAAATTTGAAGATGTACTGATTTGAAAATTGAAAAATCTGATAATTATTTTCAAATCTTTAAATTATCAAATTGAACAATCGGGCAATAATTTTCAAATCTTCAAATTGCCAAATCTTCAAATTCTTTCGATAAGGCAAACAGCATAAGCAACCACCCCTTCTTCTCGCCCGATAAAGCCTAATTGCTCATTGGTAGTAGCTTTAATAGAAATATCATCCTCATCAATACCTGCCGCGGCAGCAATATTGGTTTTCATAGCCGGTATATGCGGGTTTATTTTAGGCGCTTCAAGGCAAACCATCGCATCGATATTGCCAATGCCCCAGCCTTTATCTTTCAATAATTCCACTACATGCTGCAACAAAACCAGGCTGCTGATGCCTTTCCAGCGGTTATCGGTATTTGAGAAATGATAGCCTATATCGCGCAGGTTAGCGGCGCCTAATAAAGCATCACAAATGGCATGCAACAATACATCCGCGTCCGAGTACCCAAAAGCGCCGGAATGGTGCTGCAGGTTAACTCCACCCAAAACAAAGGGGTGTTGTTCCCTTAGCTGGTGCACATCAAAGCCAAATCCTACTCTTATTTTTCCCACTATTGTTTAGCTGCGCCAAAGTTGTATATCAATGTAAACCGCAAGGTATTAGCCAAAGGGCTGCTTTGCTGGCTGGCGGCGATGTATGAAAAATCCAGGTTAAACTCCTGGTATTTTACGCCTGCACCCAATGTAAGGTACTGGCTGCCGCCTTTGCTTGCATTTTGATAATAGTATCCCGCCCTTATGGCAAATGCCTGGTTGTACCAGTATTCCGCGCCTAAGGAGTAATAAATTTCTTTAAATTCTTCACTGGCGCCCCCTGGTGCGTCGGAAAACGACTGAAAAATACCTTCGGGTACCGATGCTGTGCTGTTATCTTCGGTAGGTACCAATAATTTATTAAGGTCCAGCGCAAGCGTAAACTGGTTAAGCGGGTCCAGGTCCCAGGTATTGGCAGCGCCTACGCGCAAATTGGTTGGTAAAAATTGGGTTGGGCCGCCGGTTGAATAACTGATTTTTGAACCGATATTTGAAATATCGAGCCCTGCTGCAAATAAGCCATTGGCAGTAGGATTTTTATAAAAAGCCGATACATCAGCTGCCACCGCGTTACCCTCGCCTTCGCTTGGCGTAGCGGCAGAACCATCAGATAAGTTGGAGTGGATATAGCGCAAAGTTAAACCCAGCGAAAAGTTTTCGCCAAACTTGCGCGCGAATGAACCGTCTATCGAAAATTCGGCGGGTGTAAAAGTTCCTAACGATTGTGCGTCGGAGCCGGTTTGCTGAACCGCGCCCAAATTAAAATAACGTAGGGATAGGCCAATACTATTACGATCATCTACCTTATGCGCATAGCTTAAGTACGACAGGCTGATATCGGGTGCCAAATTTGCCAGCCATGGGCTGTACGATGCGGCAATAGTATTATTATCTTCTATAAAGGCCAGTTTTGATGGGTTCCAGAAGTTAGCATTTACATCAGGCGATAATGCTACACCTGCATCGCCCATAGCCCCCGACCGTGAATCGGGCGCGATAGTCAAAAACGGCACTGCTGTAGGTATAGCATTCGCATTTGTTCCGTTGGTGTTGGTTTGTGCAAATACAGTAAAAGGGAGTAAAACTATTGCAAAAAAAGGGAGCGCCCGTGGCAAAGAAAACATGTAATCGATCTAAATTATACTTTCAAATATATAAATTATACTTTGCCTTGCAAGCATATAATAAGTTACCTTTAAGCCCAAATAACAAATAAACGCAACACATTTAAATAATTTACGTTAAAAAGCGAAAGTGAATATTTTGCTTAGCTGCTTTATAAATTAGCATTTTATTTAAAAATTTTTAAATTTACACTTCAAAAAAATATATTGTAAAAATATGAAAATACTTTTTACCAGAGCTGCTTTAGTGTTGATAGGTGCCGGAGCATTGTTAAGCGGCTGTGCTAAACACCAACAGTCTGAAAAGACGGGGATACCTTATAATGATAAAACCAACGGAGGTTATGTAAAGTTCAGGCAAACCCACCCTGCACCAGGCCCCGGTTTAGTGCCTATTGAAGGCGGTACATTTGTATTGGGCGGCAGTGCCGACCAGGATGTTACTTACGATTATAACAACGTACGCCGCCGTGTAACCATCCCTTCATTTTACATGGATGAAACCGAAGTTGCAAACCAGGATTGGCTTGATTATTTGCATTGGATAACTATTTCGTTCCCTAACGATCATGAACTATACTACGATGCGCTGCCCGATACTTTAGTTTGGCGCAGGCCGCTCTCCTACAACGAACCTTATGTAAATAACTATTTAAGGCACCCGGCTTTTGAAGATTACCCGGTTGTAGGCGTATCATGGGACCAGGTGCAGGATTATTGCCACTGGCGTACCGACCGTGCTAACGAATATATTTTAAAACAAAAAGGCATATTGGCAACTACCGGTAAAGGCAAAGCTGCTGCGGCTCCTGCAACAGCATCAACCACGCCATTTAATACCGATATGTATTTAAACGGGCAGTACCGTGGCCCGGGTATCGATGGCAAAAACATGCCAACCAATTTAGATCCTAACGCAACTGCAGGCGCAGGTTCAAAAGGCCGTGCGGTAAGGCCGGTTAGGCTTGAAGATGGTATTATTAAACAAGGCTATCGTTTACCAACAGAAGCCGAGTGGGAATATGCCGCTTTAGCTTTAGCAGGCAATACGCAATTTGAAAATATTAACGATGGCAAAATATATCCGTGGAATGGCTTAGGCGTACGCTCGCCAAACCGTAAAACACGTGGTTTAATACTGGCCAACTTTAAACGTGGCGAAGGTGATAACGCGGGTGTCGGTGGTTATTTGAATGATAAGGCCGATATAACCGCGCCTGTACGCTCATATCCGCCAAATGATTTTGGCTTGTATAACATGGCAGGAAACGTTAACGAATGGGTACAGGATACTTATCGCCAAACTTCGTTTGAAGAAGTTGACGACTTTAACCCTTTCCGTGGTAACCAGTTTACTGATAAACGCCTGGCCGACCCGTCAAAAGGTTTATATGCCAAGGATAAATACGGTCGCCCTATTTATGACCCTGCAAAATCTGATAAAAAATTACCTTACGCCGAAATGATTGCCCAGCAAAAAGGCGATTCGGCAAGAACCGCGAATGCTAAAAAAGATGCGCTTGCAGGCAAGCCTTATAGCCCCGACCAACGTGGCGACAGGGATACTGTAAATTCATCATTGTACGGTACTACAACTTTGGTTAATGATCGCTCGAAGGTTTACAAAGGTGGCTCATGGAATGATTTGGCTTACTGGTTAAACCCATCTACCCGCCGTTTTATGGACGAGGGCGATGCCAGCGCCGAAGTTGGTTTCCGTTGCGCCATGGACTTAGTAGGTTCGCCGGAAATAAGCCCGGCAGGCAAGCCGCATTTCGGTGTTAAAAAAGCAAAAGCCTATAAAGCAAATTAAGGCTGTTTAAGCTGAAAGCAAAAAGCTGAAAGGCGAAAGGTTAGAGCATAAACTCCAACCTTTCGCCTTTTATATTTTTACTCAATTTAAAAACTCCTCCGCTGTTAGCGGAGGCTGGGGGTTAAAACTGTAGCAATACCTGGTTCTTCTCCACCTTATCGCCGGGCTTTATTTTTACCGCTTTCACGGTAACATCAGCAGGGGCCTTGATAATGTTTTCCATTTTCATGGCTTCCAGTATAAACAGGTTATCCCCTTTTTTAACTTCATCGCCTACGGCAACAAATACTTTTAATACCAGGCCGGGCATGGGTGCTTTAGCCTCACTAACTTTGGCGCTATCCAGGTTATTTAAGCCCAATTTATCCAGCAAAACATCAAACTGGTCTTTTGCGGTGATGGTGTACAGATTATTGTTGACTTTAATCTCGGCGGTTTTTTGTTCGCGGTTAAAGCTCACCACCTCGGCATTATATGATTTAAGCTGATTGATAATATGTAACGAAGATCCGCTCAGTTGCTTAATATCAGCAGCTACAATTTCACCGTTTATTAATAATCCATCATTGGTTTTATCAATGTCGAAGTTATACTTATTATTAATTTTTACCTTATACATATTACTATTTGATCTTTGTTAATATCACTTGCTCAAGTTTAATTTTGCTATGGGTAATTATAACAATTTTTCGTGCTTGGTTTGACATATCCCCACTTGAAAGCCTGGTTTCCAAATCCTTTGCACTATCGCAATTTAATAAAATTGTATCTCTTGATATATAATGCCACATACCTTTGCATTTAGCATCTGTTTCAAACTCTTGCATTCTTAATTCGAAAGAGTGATCCGTATTTAATTTTATTGTATCCCGGTAATCCTTGCCGACACTGTAATACTCTCCCGTTACACTTTTATTCACCGAACATGATATGAATAATATAGTTATCACTAATAAAAGGTACTTCATAATATTCTATCGGTCTGTGAATATATACTGTATTAAATTGGCGCCCATTTTTAAAGCTTTCAGGCGCGTTTCCTGCGTATCACCTGCATAGGTTCCATAATCCTCCCAGCCATTGCCTAAATCGCACTGGTAGTCGTAAAAGCACACCAGGCGACCCTTGTATATCAGGCCAAAACCCTGCGCGCGTTTGCCATCGTGTTCATGTATTTTAGGTACGCCATTGGGGAAATCATATTTCTGGTGATAGATGGGATAATTTAAAGGCAACTCCACAAAATCCAGTTCGGGGAACACCTTTTTCATTTGCGGCCTTATGTATTGGTCCAGCCCGTAATTATCGCAGATATGCAAAAAGCCGCCACCTACTAAATATGCCCGTAAATTAGCCGCTTCCTGGTCGCTGAATATTACGTTGCCGTGCCCGGTCATAAAAACAAAAGGATAATTAAATATTTCGGCGCTGCCAACGTCCACCACCTCATCCTGCACCTGGAAATTGGTTTTAAGGTTATCATTACAGAATTTTGCCAGGTTAGGCAGCGCAGTGCGGTCGCCATACCAATCGCCACCACCGTTATATTTCAGCTTGGCCATTTTATAGGTTGGCTCATTAAAACTGCTCGTGATAAGCAGTAATAATAGGACAGCAAATATGTAAATGGCTTTCTTCATTCGCGGTTTAAAAAATTGGCTTCAAAACAAGCCTCTAAAGCAGCGGTTTCTGTTCGTAAACGGCTTTCGCCTAAAGTTATGGCTTTAAAGTTATGCTGCAAAGCGGTTTCAATTTCCTTTGGACTAAAATCTCCTTCGGGCCCTATCAAAATCAAATAATTTCCAAACCGTTCAAGTGCTTTACGTAAACCTACTTTCTCGCCAGCGTCGCAATGAGCTATAAACTTTTGGCCGTCAAATTCTCGCTTCACCAGTTCATCAAACGCAACTGCTTCATTTAATTTAGGATGATACGCTTTTATCGACTGCTTTATTGCCGATGTGATGATTTTATTTAAGCGGTCTACCTTAGCCTCCTTGCGTTCGGAGCGCTGGCAGATAATGAGCGATATTTCATCAATACCTATTTCTGTAGCCTTCTCCAAAAACCATTCCAGCCGCTCAATATTTTTTGTAGGGGCAATGGCTATGTGCAGGTAATGGTTGCGCTTATTAAATTCTGTGGTTACTGATGTAATTTGCAGTATGGTACGCTTAGGATGGGCATCTTTAATTTGCGCGGTATATAAACCACCCCGGCCATCAATCAGCTTTACTTCATCGCCAACACCCAGGCGCAAAACACGTATACAATGCTTGCTTTCCTCTTCGCTAAGAAAATATTGGGGGTGATTGGGTTCAATATCGGGGGTGTAAAAAAGATGCATTAATGCAAATCTACAGCATCTTCTTCATTTATCAGCAGTTCCAGCTTTACCGATTCAATGTTTTGGTCCGATTTGCGCAGCACGGTAATATTATACCCGTTAGATTCCTTTTGCTCGCCTACATCGGGTATTTTACCAAATATATGGCCAAGCCAGCCGGATACGGTATCAAAGTCGCCATCCTCAGGTAAATCATGCGGCAAATGGCTGTTTACATCGTATATCGAGGCCAACGCATTTACAATAAACTCGCTGTTATTTACCTTTTCAACTATTGGCTTTTCTTCGTCGTATTCATCCTGTATTTCGCCTACCAGTTCTTCTACAATATCTTCCAGGGTTACCATGCCCGCAGTGCCGCCAAATTCATCAAGCACAATGGCTATTTGTATGCGCTTTTGCTGCAGCTCGGCCATCAGGTCGTTAATCTTTTTTGTTTCGGGGATGAAATAAGGCTTGCGAATAATATTCCTCAGCACAATCTCTTCGTTTCGCGCCAACAAAGGCAAAATATCCTTGGCATGCACAATCCCTATTATTTTATCAATCACATCATCATAAACCGGCATGCGCGAGTAGCCCTCGGTTATCAGCGTTTCCAGCAACTCGTCCTTTTCGGTGTTGACATCAACCCCAGATATTTTGGTACGCGGCACCATGATATTTTTTACCACGCGCTCGTTAAAATCAAATACGTTTTGTATCAGCTCATGCTCGTTGGAATCGAGCGCGCCAGTTTCCTTTCCCTGCTCCAGCAGGTATTGCAATTCTTCAGAGCTATGGTGTGTTTCGCCCTGGAAAGGGTTTATGCCTAATATTTTTAAAATAAAGTTTGCAAAGGTATTAAGCACCCATATAATAGGCCTGAAAACGATAAAAAACAACCTTAACGGTGTTGATACCGCCAGTGCCGTGCGTACCGAGCGCTGTATGGATATGGTTTTAGGTACCAATTCGCCAAAAACAATGCTCAAAATGGTAATCAGCATAAAGGCGATTACCTGGCAGGTATTTATGATAATATTGGATGTAATTGTTATTCCAAACAGCTTAAATAAATTAAGCATTACATTGGTAACCACGCCCTCGCCTATTACACCTAAACCCAGGGAAGCTATGGTCATACCTAACTGAGTGGCTGCTAAATAGCCATTCAGGTTACTCATGATGCTTTTGGTGATTTTTGCAGCCAGGCTGCCCGTTTTTATTTTTAACTCAATTTGCGAACCTCTTACCCTAACCATTGCAAACTCCGCAGCAACAAAAAAGCCGTTTAGCAACACCAGGAAAACTGTAAGTAAAAGATACGAAAGATTTATATGAATATCAGGTTCCATTTATGAGTTATTGGTACACGGGGAAAGTAGACTTGTACAGTTCCATACTTTCGGCAATTACTTTGTGGGCATAACGCATACCCAGCAAATGCTCAATGGTTACGTTTTTGTCTTCCAGTTTTTTATAATCTTTAAAAAAGCGAACAATTTCGGTCATGGTATGTGGCGGTAACTCATTAAGGTCGTTAATGTAATTTACCGACATATCATTTTTAGCAACTGCGATAATTTTATCATCCTGTTCGCCATTATCAACCATGTGCATTACGCCTATTACCTTTGCCTCGATGATAGACATGGGGAAAACATCTATCGAACATAGTACTAATATATCAAGCGGGTCATGGTCGTCGCAATAGGTTTGCGGTATAAACCCATAATTTGCTGGGTACATTACTGATGAAAACAAAACACGATCGAGTTTTAATAAGCCCGATTCTTTATCTATTTCATATTTGGCCTTTGAGCCTTTTGGTATTTCTATTATCGCATTTACAATTTCGGGGATATTATCGCCGGGAGAAACCTGGTGCCAGGGATGTTGTGTACTCATTTATTATATATAATTTTAATTTATTGTGCTATTTTCTTTTTTCTAAAAAAGGTAATTACAAGGGGTATTGATGTAATCAAAAAAAAGCCTAACACTACTAACGACAGATAGTTTTTAATTACAGGATATTTTCTGCCTAAGAAATATCCTGATAAACAGAGTATTGTAACCCACGCTACACTGCCAATAATGTTATATAAAGTAAACTTTTTAAAGTTAACTTTAACTACACCTGCAAAGATAGGGGCAAAAGTTCTAATTATCGGGAAAAATCTGCCCAAAATTAGTGCCATACCGCCATATTTCAGGTAAATCTTCTCAGCTTCGGCCACATAGTGCTTTTTAAAAAGCAATGTATCTTCCCTCCTGAACAAAATAGGGCCGGTGCGGTAGCCAAACCAATAGCCGGCATAATTACCTAATATGCCCGCACCTATTAATGAAGAAACAAGGGTGGTAATTGGTATATCGAAAACACCGTTTGCAGCTAAAAGCCCTGCCATAAATAACAAATAATCGCCGGGTAAAAAGAAACCGAAGAATAAACCGGTTTCGGCAAAAACCACAATAAGCAAAAGGGCGAAGCCACCCTGGTTAATAATAGCCCGGGAGTCAGTCAGATTTTGAAGATATTCCCAAAAACTTGCCATTTACTATATAAGTAAAAATACGAATATTAAACCAATTTCTGATTTATACGGTAATTATTAAATATAGTACAATAATAACTAATTAATGCTCGGGATAAATACGGGGTAAATACCGATGGCGATAGTGGCTAATGCCGATAAGCCTAAAACAAATTTGTAATAGCCGGGTACCAGTACCTCGTTAGGCTCGGCATCGCGGAAATACATGGCCACAATAACCCTGAAATAATAAAATATGCTGATGATAGCATTTATTACTGCCAGTATAACCAGCCAAACCTGGAAATGCGATAACGCGGTAGAGAACATAAAGAATTTACCCATAAAACCCGCAGTAAGCGGTATGCCCGCCAGTGATAGCATGGATATGGTTAATACCAAAGCCAAAAACGGGTTCTTTTTAGCCAGGCCGTTAAAGCTCTCGAAATTGGCGCTGCCCGATTGTTGCTGCACCAGTATTAAAGCGCCAAAGGCGATGATAGAAGCGATAGAATAAGCCGTGGCATATACGAATACCGAATTTGCCGAGCTTGCACCCAAAGCCACAATGGCGAAAAGCAAATAACCCGCATGTGATATGCTGGAGAATGCCAGCATACGTTTAAAGCTTTGCTGGTAAAGCGCGGTTATATTGCCGATGAATAAAGTAAGTATAGTAATCACCAACAACACCGGCATCCATACAGCCGATAGTGTGGTAAAGCATTCCATAAACAAACGCAGGAAAGCTGCGAAGCCTGCTGTTTTTACTACAGTCGACATAAAGGCGGTAATCAGCGTTGGCGAACCTTCGTACACATCCGGTGTCCAGAAATGGAAGGGTGCTGCACCTACTTTAAAGCACAAGCCAACTATAATAAGCAATATACCTGTATCAAGCATAGGGTTGGCAATCCCTGCGGGTTGGGCTATCACCCAATCCCTTATGCCCTCCAAACTAAACGTGCCCGATGCACCGTAAATAAGCGCGATACCAAACAGTAAAAACCCGGTTGAAAACGCGCCCATTAAAAAGTATTTTAAAGCGGCTTCGTTTGATGCAAAATCATTCTTTTTAATACCTGCCAAAATGTATAAGCTTACCGACATGATTTCGATGCCGATAAATAGCATTACCAGGTTATAGTACGATACCATTACAATAATGCCCGCCAACGAAAACAATATAATAGCGTAATATTCGGCAGTATGGCTGCTGATGCGTTCAAAATAATCTTTCGATAGTAACAGGATAAGTATGGTTGATATAATAGTAATTGCCGAGAATGCTACCGAGTAATTATCAAACAGCATCATGTTATGATAAATAGGCAAAGCATTAGTGTTCCACTCCAACACAGCTAAAACCAACGCAGCCAACAGCCCTATAACAGTAACAGGCAATAAAGCTTTTTTAGCTTTATATAAACCTAAATACAGAAGCACTATAGGTAAAACAGATATAAGTATTAAGGTATTCATGTTGTTTCTTTTATGCTGATTTTAATAGCGGCAAGCCTGCTGCTAAAGGGCATTCCCGTATGTTATTTTATAATCTATAGTTTGTAATAATTTATTTACCGCTGCATCTGATATATGCAATATAGGCTGAGGATAAATACCGATACCAATTATCAACACGCATATAATAACCAGTACCAGTTTCTCCGAGCCTTTGATATCGGTAAAGGTTGCGGTTAAAGCATTGGTTTCGCCCTGCATTACGTTTTTGTACATCCTTAGCATATATACCGCGCTAAATATGATGGTTAAACCTGCAACGGCTGCCAAAATCAGATTTAGTTTGAAAGCACCATACAGTAATAAGAACTCGCCAATAAAGCCATTGGTTAGCGGCAGCGCGACAGTGCCTAATACAATAATTAAGAACGCGGTAGCAAACTGCGGCGCAACCTTGGCAATACCGCCCAGCTTGCTAATATCATTGGTACCTGTGCGCCTGCTAATAATATCCCAGATAAAGAACATACCCACCACGTTAATACCGTGGTTAAGCATTTGTATCACAGCGCCCTGCATACCCTGGAAAGTTAAGCTGAATATACCGACTGCAATTAAGCCAACGTGCGCTATAGACGAGTAAGCCACTAACCGCTTGCCATTTTTTTGTGTGAAGGCAATGATAGATGCATAAACAATACCCGTAACAGCCAATATAATTACTATACCATCGCAACTAAAATAGCTGGCGTAGTTTTGGATAAAGGCGTGCGGCGCATTTGGTATCAGCCAGCGCAGTAAGCCATATAAACCCATTTTTAGCATGATACCGGCCAACAGCATACTACCCGCGGGCGGCGCTTCGGTATACGTATCGGGCTGCCAGGTATGGAATGGGAAAAGCGGTATCTTGATAGCAAATGCCAGGAAGAAACCCCAGAACACCCACATTTCCTGGTGCGAAGTTAACTTAAGCGTATAAAATTCCGACAAATCGAAAGTGCCGGTTGGGTTTTGTACATACAGGTAAATAATAGTTACCAGCATAAACAACGAACCTGCAAACGTGTATATAAAAAACTTAAGTGTAATACGGATACGGTTTTGCCCGCCCCATAGCGCGCTGATAAAGTAAATAGGTATTAACGCCGCTTCCCATCCCACATAAAATAAAAATCCGTCTAAAGCGGTAAATACCAGCAGCAAGCCGGCCTGCATAAACAGTATTAAAGCGTAAAATGCCGATGCGTTTTTGTAGTTATGCTCGTAGGTGGTTAAGATAATAATAGGCACCAGTATGGTGGTAAGCAATACCAGTATCATACTCAAACCATCAATACCCGCGTTAAAATAAATACCAAATTTGGGTATCCAAGGCACGTTAACGGCAAACTGTACGGTAGAATCAGGGATAAAATGTGCTAAAAATATAGCGGCTATTGCCAGTTCGGCAACCGCGAAACCTAAGGCAACATGTTTTGCCAGTTCATTTTTAAACAGTAAAACAGCCAGGGCTGCAACAATTGGCAAAAAAATTAATAAACTAACCGTCATTTCTATATTGTAAAACGCAATGGTTTATATTCTAACAAAACTATATACTAATATGGCAACGATACCTGCAACCATCATAAATATGTAAAAGCCAACATTACCTGTTTGCAACAGCCTGAAGCCTTTGCTGGCCTCTACGGGCGCGTCGCCAATACCGTTCACTAAGCCATCAATACCTAATTTATCAACAACATTGTAAAAGAAATCCGAGAAGCCATCCAGCGGCCTGCGGATAATAAAATCATATAACTCATCCACATAAAACTTATGGTACGACAGGTTGGCCAAAAATGAGCGTTCTTCCGTGTCGGCAACGGGAATGTGGCCTTTGGTCATATACCTTGAGTAGGCAAACACAATAGCTATCACTGCCGCGCCAACCGAAACCCCCATCAGCAACCATTCGGTGCCGGGAGAGGTTATTGCAGGCGCGCCGCCTAATTCTACCGATTTTGCAAATACCGGGGCAAGGTATTGCGCCAGCCAGCCTTTGCCGCCAAAAATTTCGGGGATGTTTAGAAACCCGCCAACTGCTGATAATATGGCTAATACAATTAACGGGAAGGTCATGCTTGCCGGCGACTCATGTATATGGTGTTCCTGTTCATGCGTGCCGCGGAATTTTCCGTAGAAAGTAAGGAACAGCATCCTGAACATATAAAACGCCGTAAGCATAGCGCCAATAACGCCAATTACATACAGCGTTGGGCTTTGCTTAAATGCCTCCGTTAAAATTTCATCTTTTGAAAAGAAACCTGAAAACGGCGGTATGCCCGATATAGCCAGGGTACCAATCAGCATAGTGATAAAGGTGATCTTCATTTTACCTTTTAACCCGCCCATTTTGCGCATATCCTGCTCACCGCTTACGCCGTGGATCACAGAACCTGCACCCAGGAACAATAAGCCTTTGAAGAAAGCATGCGTCATTAAGTGAAAGAAAGCGCCGGTATAAGCGCCAACACCCAGACCTAAAAACATATAGCCTAATTGCGATACGGTTGAATAAGCCAGTACCTTTTTTATATCTGTTTGTGTTAGGGCGATAATTGCGGCAACAATCGCGGTAGCTAAACCTATTATCGCGATGATGTGCATAGTAAGCGGCGCAAGTGTAAATAACACATTCGAGCGCGCTATCATATATATACCTGCGGTAACCATGGTAGCCGCGTGTATTAAGGCTGATACCGGGGTTGGGCCGGCCATCGCGTCGGGCAGCCAGGTAAACAGTGGTATTTGTGCCGATTTACCGGTAGCGCCTACAAACAGCAAAATGGTGATTAAAACAACATTAGCATTACCAGCATGCAATAAACCCGCCTGCGGGAAAACCTGCGCGAAACCAAAGCTGCCGAAAGTATCCTGTATCAGGAACAGCGCCAACAGGAAACCTAAATCGCCTATGCGGTTCATGATAAAGGCCTTTTTGGCGGCATCGGCATAGCTTGGGTTGCTGTACCAGAAACCAATGAGCAGGTAAGAGCATAAGCCTACACCTTCCCAGCCAATAAACATAATTACATAGTTGGAGCCTAAAACCAGCATCAGCATAAAAAACACAAACAGGTTTAAGTAAGCGAAAAACTTACCGAAACCCTCATCATCCTTCATATAACCAATGGAATACAAATGGATAAGGAAACCGATACCCGTTATAATGAGCAGCATAAGCGAGCTCAGCTGGTCAATCAAAAACGAAAAAGGTACGGTAAAACGGAAAACATCTAT
>Ga0302315_10002746_pt1 | contig 16391 bp, 19 predicted proteins | sample III_Palsa_N3_1_FD_200532 | JGI IMG/M metagenome (GOLD analysis project Ga0302315, IMG submission 200532) | Peat permafrost microbial communities from Stordalen Mire near Abisko, Sweden - III_Palsa_N3_1 | ecosystem: Environmental > Terrestrial > Soil > Palsa > Peat permafrost | place: Sweden... | reverse complement strand
CAGACAGGAAATACCTGGGGTTACAACGATCCATGTAGAGACGGCTCATGAAATGTACAATGCTTGCGTACCCCTTTTTGAGGGGGTTGATATTGCCATTATGGCGGCGGCAGTAGCGGATTATACATCCGCCACCGTAGCCGGGGAGAAGGTCAAGAAGCAGCAGGATACCTGGGAGCTGGAATTAGTTAGGACGGAAGACATTTTAAAGGAGTTAGGGCATCGGAAACAAGCGCACCAATTGCTGGTAGGTTTTGCGCTGGAGACGCAGAAGGAAAAGGAATATGCTTTATCCAAGCTGCTGTCTAAGAATGCAGACCTGATCATACTCAATAGCCTGCGGGACGAAGGCGCAGGGTTTGGGTACGACACAAACAAAATCACTATTTTTGACCGGAAGGGAGGGGAATGGACGTTTGGGTTGAAGCGAAAGGAAGCTATTGCCGTGGATATTGTGGATACTATCATACTCCAATTGGAGGAAACAAAACACTTGTCATGACAAAGGTATTTATAGCGGGACTTTTCCTGGTGACCTTTGGTTGGTTGCCGCACCTGGCTGGCGCCCAGGAACTACAGGCCAGGGTCTCTGTTTCCGGAGTCCGCATGCCTTCAACGGTGGATAAAAGGACTTTTCAGGCATTGCAAACAGCATTGACTGACTTCCTGAATAACCGTAAATGGACCAACGAGACCTATCAGCCCCAGGAGAAAATTGAATGCTCCTTCCTGCTGACCCTGCAGACTTCGGTTGATGTGGATACCTATTCGGCCTCCCTGGTCATCCAGGCCGCGCGTCCCATTTATGGAACGAGTTATAACTCCCCATTGATTAATTACCAGGACAACGATATCACATTTAAATACCTTCTTTTTTCTTCCCTGCTATTTGACGATAACCGGGTCCAGGGAACAGATCCCCTGGTGGCTAACCTGACTGCCATATTTGCTTTTTATGCCTATATGATCGTGGGGTTTGACGACGAATCCTTTTCTTTAAAAGGGGGGGATCCTTACTTCCAGAAGGGATGGAATATTGTCAATAATGCGCCGGATGGCAGTGGTGTGAAGGGATGGAACGCATTTGACGGGAATATCAATCGTTACTGGCTGGCTGAAAATCTACAGAACTCCCGCTACTCCCTTATTTCCGATATATATTATCAATACTTCAGGCAGGGGCTGGACCAGATGACGAGTGATCCGGATAAGGCCAGGGCTGCAGTGCTGACGGCCCTCAGCGATATGGATAATATTAACCAGGAGACACCTGGCACCATGATACGTCAATTTTTTTTCCAGGGAAAGTCAACCGAAATGGGAAATCTCTTTGTGAAAGCGGACCCGCAGGGAAAGGCCAGGGCGCTTGATCTGCTGCAGCGGCTGGATATCAGTAATATCAACAAGTATAAACAATTACTCAAGTGAGGAGATGCTTAGCGGTGGCAGCTATTGGCTGTCTTATACTACAAGTGGCTTGCAGGCGCAATGCTCATCAGGCGGCCGGATTATTGTCTCCTGATACCATGCGTGTGGTGATTGGAGAAATGCTTAAAGCGGATGCCTTTAATGAGTTGAGGGCTCTAAAGGATACCAATTACAGGCATGACACAGCCTATGCCGTGGCCTATATCAATATTTTTGGGTCGCACCATATCAGCAAGGAGCAGTTTCAGGACAGTTATAATTTTTATATGTCCAAACCCGAAGAATTGAAAGCAATAATTGATACCATGACCGACAGGACAAACCGGGAAATGATGAAACGTATGCCGGGTCCCATGGTCCATCCTCCCTATCCAAATAATAATAATAATAATAATATCCATCAGCCCACCTGGCAGAATCGGGTGCCGCATAATGGCAGCATAGGACACCCGGCGAATCCGGCCAACTTCAAACCGGGGAAGAGTGGTCCACCTAAACCAGTACCGGGTGTCGTGCCCAAAGTGGTGTAAATTATTGTTTACTTTTATTGCCAGCCATATGAATAAAACTGTTGCCAACGCTGATGACGCCATCCGGGATATACCCGACGGAGCTGTGCTCATGCTTGGGGGCTTTGGCCTCTGCGGAATCCCTGAACAATGTATTTCAGCACTGGTGCGAAAGGACTTACAAGGACTCACCTGCATATCTAATAATGCAGGGGTAGATGATTTTGGCCTGGGGCTGCTTCTTAAAAGGCGTCAGATCAAAAAAATGATCAGTTCCTACGTCGGGGAAAATGCTGAATTTGAACGCCAGTTACTCCAGGGGGAACTGGATGTGGATCTGGTCCCACAGGGAACATTGGCTACGCGTATATATATGGCAGGTATGGGCATTCCGGCCTTTTTTACTCCGGCAGGCTTTGGGACAGAAATAGCGGAAGGAAAGGAGACGAAGGCTTTTGATGGAAAGATGCACCTGATGGAATATGCCTTGCACGCAGATTTCGCCTTGGTCAAGGCTTGGAAAGGAGATACCTGGGGAAACCTTGTATTTCGTAAAGCGACCCGTAACTTTTCTGCGGCAATGGCGAGAGCGGGTAGAATAACCATTGCGGAAGTCGAAGAATTGGTGCAACCCGGGGAATTGGACCCGGATCAGATCCATGTTCCGGGCATTTACGTTACGCGCATCTTCCAGGGAATGGATTATGAAAAAAGGATTGAACGTAAAACCATCGCTATCGAATGTTCACCAGCACCCGCTTCCTGACAGAGCAGTTAGGCGTTGATACCGACGTAGCCGCGTTCTTTGTAGACAGAAGGGTACCACCCGATAATGTTTATTGGAGAGACCGTAAGCTATATGTGGCAAGCGGGACAGGATATTTGTTCATTCCGATCATCTATGATATCCTCCTGCGTGTCGGAGTGGATAAGGCCATTTTGCTGGAGGAAGACCATGTCTGCCGGATGGAATGGGTTCTGGATAGTGCAGGGAAGGTAGAATTTGAAAATTTATCGGGCGTCGGCCATATTCTTACCTGCGTGAAATTGATGGAGCCCGTTGTCCGCAATGAATGGTTATGGAATGGGCTGCAGGAGTATTTTATCATTCGCAACGGGGAACCTACACGGTGGCTTGGACGGGCCATACACCCTTTGAACCGTGCTGATACCTTCTTGTTTTCCCTCTGTGATCTACCAATGAATGAGCTGTTAACCCAGGCTTTTATTCCTTATTGGTACGCCCTGATCGCCGCATTTTTGTTAATGGACGACATCGTTGACTGGGATATCGATAAGCAACAAGGAGAAGAAAATGCCATCCGCTTCCTGGGTGAAGGCAGCGAGGCTGTTCGTAAGGCTATTGAAATGCTCCGGGGCGATTTTGAGACGCTGTCAAATATCAATCCGGCTCTTGGAGCTTACTTTGGGGCCTCCCTGCAAAAGCAAATAAAAAAATTAAGCAACTTATGGCGTTAGATAAATACGGTATTGCCAAGCGCATTGCTCAGGAGTTGAAGGATGGCATGTACGTAAACCTTGGAATAGGCATTCCTACCTTAGTAGCCAACTATATCCCCAAAGAGATGACCATCCTGTTGCAGTCTGAAAATGGAATATTAGGCATGGGGCCTTATCCGGAAGAGGCTATGGTGGATGCCGACCTGATCAATGCCGGAAAAGAAACCGTGACCATCCTCCCCGGGGGCTCATTTTTTGACAGTGCTGAAAGTTTTGGGATGATAAGAGCAGGGAGAATCGATCTCACCGTCCTGGGTGCGATGGAAGTATCTGAATCCGGAGACATTGCCAACTGGAAAATACCAGGCAAAATGGTGAAGGGGATGGGAGGGGCAATGGACCTCGTAGCTTCGGCAAGAAATATCATTGTTGCTATGATGCATACCAGCCCAAAGGGGGAATCCAAATTACTGGATAAATGTACTTTACCATTGACGGGAGTGGCTTGTGTGAAAAAAGTGGTCACTGAATTGGCCGTCCTGGAGATCCTTCCCGGGGGCGGTTTCAAATTGCTGGAAAGAGCTCCAGGTGTAAGTGTGGACGAAATCAAGTCTAAAACAGCCGGGAAGTTGATTATCACCGGAGAGATCCCCGAGATGAATATACCTTAGTCGATCAGAGCATTTTTCATGGCAAAGAATACAAGGCCTACCGAGTTTTTCACTCCAAAACGTTCCATTAGCCTGTCCTTGATAGCTTCCACAGTGCGGGGACTGATCCCCATTTCTTTGGCGATCTCCTGTGCAGTAAGTTCCATACACAGTAATTTAATGACCTGTTTTTCTTTATCGTTGAGGACAATTTCAGTGTGGAGAGAAGGGGTAAATTTCACCCGGTAATGAGATTTTTGCAGGAGGATCCTATTCACATAATTATTCAGGTAGTATCCTTTAGTCTTAACTTCAATGATTGCCCTTTTAATTTCTGCAGGATCGGCGCTTTTCAGCAAGTAGCCGTTGGCCCCATTTTCCATCAAATGGGTAACAAAGCGCTCATCTTCGTACATGGTCAAAATGATAACGCCTATGTGGGGATAATCCCGGGCAAGGCACTTAGTGGTTTCAATACCATCCTTTACAGGCATACGTAGGTCTAGCAATACCACATCGGTATCGGTAGTTGCAATACCTTTTAAAAGTTCCTCTCCATTACCCGCCTCGAGTACAAATTGGATATTGGCATAGTGGCGAAGGGACAGAATTACCCCTTTTCGGAATATCTGATGGTCGTCCGCTATAGCCACCTTAATATTGGCCATAATAATGATAGATTCTCCACGTTGCTTTTGGTGATACTTCCCGCTAATCAGAGAGGTGTCTCCAGAGGTAGCTCAATCGATATTTTAAAATACGTTTGAGATGGATCCTTCTCAAAAGTAATGTTTGCTTTTAAGATTTTAACGCGACTGTGAATATTTTTTAGTCCAAGGCCCTCCGGTATGATCTTATATTTCTCATATGTGTCCTGCGTAATTCCATACCCATCATGATGAATCCGGATGAAAAATTGGTCATTATTCCTACCCTGTATCAAGTGTATAAAGCTTGCGTGACTATGTTTAAGGGTATTATTGACGAGCTCCTGGATGACACGAAACAGCAAAAGCTCCTGGTCTATGGACAACCTCCGGCGGTAGTCATGAAACCGGCAACTGGCATTGATGGATCCCGAACCGTTGATCTTTTGAAAAACATCATTGATAGCCGATTCCAATCCGAAATTTTTCAACGTGGAAGGCATGAGGCTATGGGAGATGTTGCGAATCAATTGAATAGCTTCGTCTATGATCTGCTTGGCGCTAAAAATGGACTGCAGCTGAGTGGTGATTTCCTGGTGAACCAGGTTCTCGTTGAGATACAGGCGTGCCGTTGCCAGCAGCGGGCCAGCATCGTCGTGAAGGTCGGCGGCTATACGTTGCCGCTCCTCCTCCTGTGACTGAATGGAAGCGGCTAACAAGAGCTTCTGCTGCTCTTCCTCCATTCGCTGCATCTTTAGCTGATATTGAATAATACGTCGTTGGTAAAAGACGATGAAGACAACCAATGCGATGGCTAAAGTAAACATGCCAAGTGTACCAAAGTACAATACGTAAGGTATACTTGGACGGTCGTTAGAAGTAATTTGCAGCAATATCATTCTTTACTATTCCAGGGTAATGCAGTTAACGGTTAAGATTCAGGTGCTCGTCCAGGTTGCTGTAATCAATTCTCGGGGCATTGTTAATAGGGGCATCGCCTTTTACGACCATAGCTACCCCAAAAAGCAGGCTTTTAAGAATTTCAAATGCATTGTTTATCGCGGAATATTGGTCTTGGAAAGACTTACTACTTTTGATCAGGTCGTGTGCGTAGGTATTGAAGAAAAAAGTACCACTAAAGTATAAAAGTATGGCCACAATAATCCAAAATTCCGGTATGGAATAAAAAAATATATGATCCGGCCTACTTATTTGCTCAAAAAGATAGAAAATGGAGTAAATTATCAGTAAAATTGACTCCAGACCATTGGTTACGGAATCATAATCGTCCCGGTAAGCACCGGAAAAGATGTTCGTAAAGGCTATAACGAGAAATAACAGTGAAAAAACCAGGATCAATATTTTCAAGGTCTTGTTTCGAAGGAGTGCCCTGATGAAGAAGGCCAGGAGGCAGTATTCTACTATATTAAAGAAGTTCCAGTTCAAATAGAAGTTTTCGTGGAACCGATGGTTGTAGTAGGTGTTAATCAGTTCAGTGATAAGGTTATAGAATAGGTATATAGAAATAACCCATAATCCTTTGCCTCTGTGCCTTTTCCTGGTAAAGAGTAAAAGAATTATGGGTATCAAAAGGCATAGCCTAGCTAAATAACCAGAAATAATTAAGAGTTCGATATGTTAATATTTATCCAAATATAGCATACCGGTCCTAGAATCCCAAAAAACGGAAAGTTAAGTCCCTATTTTAGAACCAGCTATAAGTAGATTCACTAGCACCACCGCCGCCGGGAATCGTGGTAATATGGTCTACGATAAGGCCGTCTTTAATTTCTATATTGCCGTTTTGGCCAATGACACTATATTTAAGGATCTGTTGCCCGTCAGTATCGACACCGGCAAAAACCAGTGTGCTGACATTTTCTTCATTGTATGCAGGGTGAATGCTTAATCCAGCGCATCCGGGTTGAGCAAGAATCTTTTCGATAATTTCACGTCCAATCAAATAACCATTGGCTTGGTCGGGGTGAGCATCGTAGAAAGATTTCACCATTTTGGCGCCGGCTTCCAGACCGATGTGTTCTCCGACGGAAGGAGAGAAAGCAGTAGCAGAATCAGTGGTTGAATCGAGTAAATTCTTGTTCATGGGATTAAGTTTGTGGGTGAATTAGGATAGCTAAATACAGGATAAAAACAGGAACGGGCAAGGGCACAAGCTTAAAAAAACCATCCGAGATCACTAGATAATATATTGATTATCAAACACTAATAAAGTCCAAATGGGACAAAAACGGTGTTAAAATAGCGAAATTGTACGGGATATAACAGTAAATTTACGCACTAAAAACCAGGTAAAAAAGCGGTGTAAAAGCCCGGTAATCGAGTTGCCGAATTTGGGCGTGGGTAAAATGTGTAGAACTACCTCTACGTTTTAGCACCTGAGAAGGATATTATATGGCGGGCAAACTGCTTGCCGTTTTTGAAGCAGATACTTGGAAATGTAAATTTTAGGAAAACGTTATGTTAAAAGAACCGGTGGGATGCCTTCCCAGGGAACTATTGCAAAAAAGCTGTAATATTATAAAAAGAGATTATGGGAAGTAAAAATGCGATGACGTAGAAGACCACGGAAGAAAGTTGTCGCGTCTGGAAAAAAGAAGCCAGCTAATTTCTTAGCTGGCCTTGCTGGGGTAAGTTTGTTGGGCATGACTACCAACGTTTGTCTCCCATAGGACACGGATTAAAAACGACGGGTAACCGTTCGTTTTGCAGCGTTGAAACGCTTGTCAATTGGGTCAGTTTAACTCTGGTTTTCATAGAAATGGGACGTATAAGTTTTCCTGGGATTTGGATCAATAGTTTTCATAGAAATCGGATACTTAAACTTTCTTCAAGATTTGGTGCAATTGATTTTTTCTGGATAATGGATTTTCTAAACTAACCTGCTAAACGACTACCTATACAAATGTATACCCTTTGCTAAATCGTTAAAAGAGCAAATCTGCCCAATTTTATTAGTGAAGTTAATATGACGGAAGTTCGGGTATTTCCGATGGGGGGATAGTAAAACTACGGTGGCGGGAAATAAAAACCAATCCAATTAAGAAACGTATGTATAAGCTCTTTATTTTGCAACTCTTAAAATCATCCTATGTCAGCTTCGGGAAATAATTTTATCAAGCTGGCCCTTGCAGATGACCATAAGATCTTCAGAGAAGGCATAAAAATGGCATTGGGTGGAAAACCGCATTTGAAGATTATTTGGGAGGCTGATGACGGCAGGGACTTGATGCACAAGTTGGCCATTAAAATCCCGGATGTCCTTTTAATGGATATACGGATGCCTGAATTGGATGGTATCAATGCTATTCAATTGATCCGCAAAGAGAACGAAGAGATCAAGATTATTGTGCTGACCATGTATGATGACCAGCAAATGATCTCTAAGATGATGGAAAGTGGTGCAAATGCGTATCTTACGAAGACTACCGACCCGGATGAGATCTACGAAGCAATTTTGACCTGTGTAAACGACGATTTTTACTTTAATGACCTGGTCAACCAGGCCGTTTTGCTTCGTTTACAGCATAAAAAGACGGTTCGGCAGCATTACCCTAAACAGATCCAATTCTCAGAAAAAGAATTGCAGATATTGAAGTACCTAAGCGAGGATAAGACAACAGAGGAAATATCAAAGTTGGTATTTCTTAGTCCCCGCACTATTGAAAGCATCAGACAAAACATGAAAGCTAAAGTGGGCGTAAAAACCATTGCAGGTTTGATTGTGTATGGTATGAGGAATAAGCTGATAGAATAAGCTGTTTTATGGAAAGAAATCAGAACAATACCTCTGAAGGCCGAATGATTAAGGTGGTAATTGCCGACGACCATGTGTTATACAGGGCCGGTGTGAAGAATGCATTATCCGGAAAACCCGATGTCAGGGTCGTTGCTGAAGCGGATAATGGGGTGCAATTGATGAATTTATTAAAATATCAGAAGCCCGATGTCATTTTACTGGACATCCAAATGCCATTGATGGATGGCATTGGAGCCTTAAAGGAAATTAAACGGGAACACCCTGACGTAAAGGTGGTGATATTGTCTATGCATGACGATAACTCCATGATAACCAGAATGATGGAGCTTGGGGCAAATGGATATCTGACCAAAACTGCCGATCTGGAAGCGATTTACGAGGCCATCAGGAATTGTTATTACAACGAGTTTCATTTTAATACTACAACCAATATGGCTTTGATAGACAACCTCCGTTCCAAAAAGCAGGCAATACAGGAAGGAACGGGACAGGAGTCTAAATTGTCGGAAAAGGAGATAACGGTCCTGCGCCTGATGTGCGAAGAGAGAAGTACCCGTGAGATCGCCGATATGGTTGATGCCAGCCCCAGGACCATAGAGGCTATCAGGGATCGGATCAAAGCAAAGCTAAATATCAAAACGACGGCCGGCCTGATCATGTACGCCGTTAAGCATAACCTGCTCCAGGGGTAATAATCTCCCAATGGCCAAACAAGTACTGTATAACAGTCAATTATTTCCTTCAGACGCTCCTCTTATTGCAGCTTCCAATAGGGGATTACGATATGGAGACGGCGTTTTTGAGACCATTAAATTAAAGCAGGGGGCGTTGTTGCTCGCCCCTTTCCACTTTGAAAGATTATGGAATGGGCTTCACGCCCTGCGTTTTGTCACCCCATCCCATTTTACTCCCGGTTTTCTGGAACAGGAAATAATGAGGCTATGCCTGAAAAATGGTCATTCCGAACTAGCCAGGGTAAGGCTAAATTTGTTTAGGGGTGAAGGGGGCGTAAATGACCCTGTATCACATTCTCCTCAGTACATTATTGAGACCTGGCCCCTGGAGCGTGCTTTCACGCCCCCAGATAGCAACGGGTTGGACGTAGGTGTTTTCCCGGAAGGGAGAAAGGCGATTGACGCCTACTCCAATCTGAAAACCAATAATTACCTGGTATACCTGCAAGGTGCCTTGTGGGCGAAAGAGCAGCAATTGAATGAATGCCTGATCCTGAACACCCATGATCGTATTGCAGATGCGGGCATCAGCAATCTGTTCTATGTAAAAGATGGAATAGTGCACACGCCTCCGCTAACTGAAGGCGGGGTGGCGGGGGTCCTTAGACGGTATTTGATCAACGAGCTGCCTGGCTGGGGAATGGATATCAGAGAGGCTTCGATTAGCCCCGAAACATTGGAAGATGCAGAAGAAATTTTCCTCACAAATGCCATCACAGGGATCCGTTGGGTAAAGCGATTCCGGGGCAAAAAATATGCGCACCCTTTGAGTGCTGATATCTGCAATCTCCTGGAAAAAAGCTTTTCCTGAACGTCAACTTTCCAAATGCGCCATCTGAAAGACGAAGTCAATATTTTTTGGTTCAGGCGGGACCTTCGGTTAGAGGACAACGCAGGCCTATATTATGCCCTGAAAGAGTGCCTTCCCGTAATACCTGTATTTATTTTTGACCGGAATATTCTGAAGCAACTGGAAAACAAAGCCGATAAAAGGGTGAAATTTATTCATGCCGCCCTGGAGAAGATCCAGTCTGCGTTGTCGGCCATAGGGAGTTCACTGGAGGTCTATTACGGGTATCCGGAGCAGGTATATTCTGGCCTCCTGGAGAGGTACTCTATCCTGGGCGTTTTTGCCAATCATGATTATGAACCCTACGGGGGTGAACGGGATGAAAAGATCCGAAAGGTGCTGACGGACAAAGGAGCGACATTTCATACCTACAAAGACCAGGTCATTTTTGAAAAGGATGAAGTCTTAAAGGACGACGGAAAACCTTATACCGTTTTCACGCCCTACAGCACGCGATGGAAACGCCAGGTGAATGAATTCAATAAAAAGGCCTACCCAGTCGACAGGTACCTCGTGCATATGTACAAACAATCCCCGAAAGATATTCCTTCCCTGTCGTCCATAGGATTTGAGGAGACGGACTTCCCCTTTCCTTCCAGGATACTTCGGCGGGCATTGGTAAAGGGATACGGTGAGACCAGGGATTACCCGGGGATCCATGGTACTTCTCATATGGGGATACACCTTCGTTTTGGCACGGTGTCTATCCGGGACCTGGTTGGCAAGGCGGAGGAATGGAGCGATGTCTATCTCGGTGAACTGATCTGGCGGGAGTTCTATCACATGATCTTATGGCATTTCCCCTACGTTGGAAAAGGGAAAGCTTTCCGGCCGGAATATGATCGTATCCAATGGAGAAATAACGAAAAGGAATTTGAGCGTTGGTGCAATGGAACCACTGGTTACCCGATGGTGGATGCAGGTATGAGGGAATTAAATGAGACGGGGTATATGCACAACAGGGTAAGGATGGTCACTGCCAGCTTTTTAGCCAAGCACCTCCTGATTGACTGGAGATGGGGAGAGGCCTACTTTGCATCGAGACTACTGGATTTTGACCTGGCTGCCAATAACGGAGGGTGGCAGTGGGCCGCCGGTAGCGGGTGTGACGCGGCGCCCTATTTCCGGATATTTAATCCCACACTGCAGGCGCAGAGATTTGACAAGGACCTGAAATATATACGACAATGGGTACCAGAACTGGACAGCCCGGAATACCCGGCGCCAATGGTGGTTCATGAAGAGGCCAGGAAGCGCTGCCTTGAAGTGTACGCCAAGGCTCTGAAGAGATAGGGCTACCAGCCAGTCAGGACTAGCGGTTCGCGGAGCGCTGTTTCCGGATGGAGTTGACCGTAGACTTCCAGTAATTTTCTAACAGCTTGTTCACCCTGTATCCCGAGTCTCCTGGAAAAATCATTGACGTATAGGTCAATATGCTGGCGCATCACCGATTCGTCCATTTCCTGGGCGTGTTCCCTGATGTAGGTGCTGATCTCCGGATATTTCTCAAATGAGTAGGCTACGGCTAAGTTGATGAGGGCATCTACCCGGTTGACCAAAGAAGGATCAAGGGACCTTTTTGCCACAATGCCCCCCAATGGGATGGGATTGCCGGTGGTCTCTTCCCAAAAATGGCCAAGGTCAATCAATTTGACCAGCCCCCGCTTCTGGTAAGTGAACCGGTTTTCATGGATGATGACACCCATGTCTACCTGTCCGCTCAGGACTTCATTTTCAACGTCCGAAAACAGCACGAATTTCTTATGCACGGCCTTGGGGAACGCCAGGGAAAAGAGCATGTGGGCTGTCGTATTCTCCCCCGGAATCGCTACGGTGAGGTCCTGGATCTTTTCTTGTAATCTGTCTATCGGCTTCTTTGAAATGAGCAGAGGACCCACTCCTTTTCCAAGGGCTCCTCCCGATTGGAGTACCACGTATTGGCGGGTGATCAGGGGCAAGACCCCATAGCTGATCTTTGAAAAGTCGAGTTTGCCTTCGATCGCCCATTTATTTAATGTTTGAACATCTTCCAGGACCACGTCGAATGTCAACCCCCCCGTGTCGATTTTATGGTTCACCAGGGCATCAAAAATAAAGGTGTCATTGGGACAAGGGGAAAATCCAAGCGTGAGTGTCATACGATATAAGTTTTTTTATGGGCCACCGGGGCCTTCGTCACTGTTCAATTTTATAGGTCAATGCATCCATCCATTGAAGCAAACCCTCATTCAGGTGTTGAATGGAGGCCGCCATTTGCCACTTGCTTTTGTCCCGCTCGCCTATATAATTGGAAAGGGCCCTGATCTGCAGGAAAGGAATTTTCTCTTGCAGGCACACAAAGTGTAGGGCGGCTCCTTCCATGCTTTCTATCAAAGGATCGTATTTGCGGGTTAATTGTACAATCCTTTCTCTACGGGTGGAGACCTCGTTGACTGATATTGCCTTACAGAAGGGCCATCCAAGAAGATTGTACTGTTCCACATCCGGATTGATGAGGCGACCCTCGTGATAGGGCAGGCTATCCTCCTCTAAGAGGGAAAGGTCAAACAAGTCCTTGAAGATGCCGTTTTCTTCCACCCCTAGGTCTCCTATCGCTTCTTCCCCGACAACCACTAATGACCCAAGGGCATAAGCAGGGTCGAAACAACCGGCGATACCCGCCTGAATAACCAAATCAGGGGAAGTCAGTGTAATGGCCCTTTGTAACTGGTAAGTGGCGGATACCAACCCTACCCCGGTTATAACGGGGTCCACCTGGATCCGGGGGTTGACAGGCATTTTATCCAGGCTTGCCCGGAGTTCAAAGGAAGTGGCTGCCGCCAGAAGGATTCGCATGGGTGCAAATATCGTCCTTTTGCTGGTCGCCGCGAGGCCCTTTTTGCCGAGGGAGGCCCCCGTTTGCGGATCTCCCGTTCTGTCGTACCTTTGCCAAAATTTTTCTTGGATCATGGTGTATTTGACCCGGGTGGAACATTTTAATGCGGCGCATAAGCTGTATAATCCCAGGTGGGGCAGGGAGCAGAACGAGGCCGTTTTCGGAAAGTGTGCCAATGAGAACTGGCATGGCCACAATTATGAGTTATACGTGACCATCAAGGGGGAAGTCGATCCGGATACGGGATTCCTCTTTGATGTAAAAAAGCTGAGTGAGTTGATCGGCACTTATGTACTCGAACTGGTAGACCATAAGAACCTGAATATGGATGTGGCGTTTATGGAAGGACAAATGTGCTCTACCGAGAACCTGGCAAAGGGGATATGGCAGCAATTGGCGCCTCATATCCCTGAAGTAGTCAAGCTGCATTGCATCAAGCTCTACGAAACGCCACGCATATATGTTGAGTATTTCGGAGAGCAGTAGGTCCGCCAACGGCTACTGTGGATAATTTAGCCATTGGCCGACCTACTGCTAAAGATGGCCCTTCGGGCAGCTCGCCTGTGGCGAGCTATTCTTGAACAGAATGCTTATGAAAAAAGTAGCCGTTTATCGCAGGGAACATTTCAACGCGGCACATCGCTTGCACAACCCGGCTTGGGATGAGGCGAAGAATGACCGCGTGTTTGGGAAATGCAATAACCCAAATTATCATGGCCATAATTACGAGGTCGTCGTAAAAATAACAGGTGTCCCCGATCCGGAAACGGGTTATGTAATCGATCTGAAAGTTTTATCAGATTTGGTAAATGAACAAGTAATCGAGCGTTTTGATCATAAGAACCTCAACCTGGATACGGTTGAATTCAAGGACCTGAACCCGACTGCGGAGAATATCGTTGTTGTCATTTACAATCTTTTAAGGCCACATATTTCCACGGAACATGACCTGGAGATCGTCCTTTATGAAACGGAGCGTAATTTTGTATCTTATCCCGCCTGAATATTAAAAATCACAAACGTCACTGATGGCCTATAAAAAAATCGAGCAGTACGATGATCATGTCACTGAAGGGTTAAAGGCAAGTTATATTGAATGCTTGGGTTTGTTGGGGGAAGACCCCCAAAGGGAAGGGCTTCAGAAAACGCCTGAACGCCTTGCCAAAGCCATGCAGTTCCTGACCCAGGGCTATGACCAGGATGCCAACCAAATCCTGGAATCTGCCAAATTCAGAGAGTCTGTCAGCGAAATGGTCATTGTAAAAGATATTGAACTCTACAGTTTATGTGAGCATCATATCCTGCCATTCTTTGGCAAAGCTCATATTGCCTATATTCCCAATGGCTACATTACAGGGCTCAGCAAGCTGGCCAGGGTGGTGGATGTATATGCCAGACGGCTGCAGGTTCAGGAACGACTGACCCACCAGATATTGAATTGCATCAAAGAAACCCTGAACCCCCTCGGAGTGGCTGTCGTTATAGAAGCCAAGCATCTTTGTATGATGATGCGGGGAGTGCAGAAACAAAATTCCGTGACGACAACCTCTGCTTTTTGGGGAGAATTTGAAAAAGCGGAAACCAGGAGTGAGTTTACCAAACTGATCTCCGCAGACCTTATCTGATGAATAATTCTTGGGTTGAACTGGTAAGAAAGGAAGCGCCTTTGGCCGAACGGCAAGGACGACTGACAGGACCGCAATTATCCCTCATCAGGGAGAAAGAGTGGTTCCGGCTGCTGATCCCCGCCTCCATAGGTGGAAAAGAATATGCACTGCCGGAGCTATTGAAAGTGATTGAATTGGCCTCCTGGGCAGACGGCAGTTTCGGATGGGAACTGGCATTATGTGGCGGGGCAGGCTTTTTTGCAGGATTTGTGGAAGAGTCTGTAGCAAAAGAGATCTTCGGCGATAAAGACGTATGTGCTGCAGGAACCGGTTTTCCAGCAGGGATGGCCAAGAAGGCGCCCGGAGGATATCTCGTTTCAGGGCATTGGCGCTACGCTAGCGGAGCTCCCGACGCCACCGTATATACCGCTAATTGCAAGGTTTTGGGAGAGGATACAGATTCGCCGAGCGAACCAAAATCTCCAGATGGAGCAAATCAGCCCCTTATCAGGGCCATGATCTTCCTCCCGGATCAGGTAGCACTCCAGGACGGTTGGCAAAGCCTGGGGTTGAAAGCTACAGCTAGCCAGGATATGGTGGTCACAGAAGCTTTTGTCCCCGACTCCCGCAGCTTCACCGTAGACCAACCCTTTCCCCATGCAGCAGGCCCTTTGTACAGATACCCCTTTTTACAGCAGGCAGAGGCGGTTCTATCTACTACATTGCTCGGCATGACCAGGCACTTTCTGGATCTTGTCCGGGAAAGCGTTATTCCCTTGTATAAAGGCGCATCGGCTGTCAAAATGAAGCAAATATTTGATGCGGCCTTCATTGACGTGGAAATGGCCCGGGATGAACTCTATGATGCTGCAGTTGCCTCCTGGCTGCCTTATACGGAAGGCCGTACTGCGTCTCCCGAACAATTGTCGTCGGTGGGTATGGCTGCTATAGAAGCTACCCGGAGCGCATTGCGTTCTGCAGACAGGCTGTATCCGTTCGGGGGGATGGAGATGATGCAGGTCAACACTGAAATCAACCGGGTGTGGAGAGATATCCATACCGCCAGCCAGCATATTTTATTATCTCCTCTTAAAAGAGAAGGTTAACTTATTTTTGTTGCATATGAAGCATGCGTATATTTTTCCCGGACAAGGATCGCAGTACCCCGGAATGGGAAAGGCCCTGTATGAGGAACATTCCCTTGGACGGGAACTGTTTGAACAGGCCAATGAGATAATGGGTTTCCGGATTTCGGATATCCTGTTCAGTGGCACTGAAGCCGATCTGAAGCAGACAAAGGTGACACAACCTGCCATATTCCTGCATTCTGTCATCCGGTTTTTCATCCTGGACTCGCCTATGCCGGACATGGTGGCCGGACATTCTTTGGGCGAATTTTCGGCGCTGGTCGCGGCAGGAGTGCTTACGTTTTCAGAGGCCCTCCGGTTGGTGTCTATTAGGGCGACGGCGATGCAAAAAGCTTGTGAATTGGAGCCTTCTACTATGGCAGCGGTATTGGCGCTGGACGATGCAAAGGTGGAAGAAATTTGTGCTGAAGTCACTAAAGAAACGGGGGAAATAGTAGTCCCGGCCAATTATAATTGCCCCGGTCAATTGGTGATCTCCGGATCTGTAAAAGGGATTGAAATAGCCTGCGAACGCCTCAAAGCCGCCGGCGCGAAAAGAGCGATGGTGCTACCTGTAGGAGGCGCTTTTCATTCCCCACTGATGAATTCGGCAAAAGAAGAACTGAAGTCCGCCATTGACGCAACTGTATTCAGGAATCCTACCTGCCCTGTTTACCAGAACGTGGTAGCTGCGGCGGTGACCGACCCCCACGCCATTAAGCAAA
>Ga0302315_10002743_pt1 | contig 16398 bp, 9 predicted proteins | sample III_Palsa_N3_1_FD_200532 | JGI IMG/M metagenome (GOLD analysis project Ga0302315, IMG submission 200532) | Peat permafrost microbial communities from Stordalen Mire near Abisko, Sweden - III_Palsa_N3_1 | ecosystem: Environmental > Terrestrial > Soil > Palsa > Peat permafrost | place: Sweden... | reverse complement strand
AAACAAAATTTGCAAACAAAAAATAACCTGCAATTGAACCTTAGCAAAGATTTTACACCATCTATCAGGATTGATACACGTATTCAGTACCTGAAGGCAGATGTAAAAGACAGGACGGCTCGTAATGAAGATCCCAACAATCCTTATAACACCTATAATAACTTGTTACGAAGCATTCATACTAGCGATCTTTTTCCATATGCGGATGCGAGCGGAAATGACATAGAAGCAGTTGGAGGTAACGGCCAGACGTTTGAAAACCCGGAGTGGTTGATTAATGAAAATCACAATGAGGATATTACCAACACGATAATTGGCGGTGTTACCGCTACCGTTAAAATCTTTAAAGATTTACAATTCCGCGCACAGACTTCCGCCAATTTGATTTGGGGCAACAGGAATTTATTTATACAGAAAGGCGCCCTTAGCAATGTTTACGGCTCCTATATGGAATTCCAGCAAAATAATCAGAACTGGAATTCGGAGGGACTGTTTTCATACAACAAAAACATCGGTAATTTTTCAATAGTCGCAAACGCAGGCGGTAATATACGCACCCTTAATTATTACAATACGAGTGCTACCGCTAACCAGTTAATCGTACATGATGTGGCCAGCTTAACCAATAACGCTTCTGTGCTTTCAGGTACCGAATCTTTAACCAAGTCACAAACAAATTCTCTTTATGGCACAGCATCAGTTGGTTACAAAGAATATTTGTATCTGGATGTAACCGGTCGTAATGATTGGACATCAACGCTTCCGGCCGCTAATCGTTCGTACTTTTATCCTTCGGTAAGTACCAGTTTTATTTTCAGCGAGTTTTTTAATATCCCGCAGGACGTCATGTCCTTCGGTAAATTCAGGGCTTCCATTGCCCAGGTAGGTAATGATACCAGTCCTTATAATACAGTCGGGACATTCTCTACTGTCGCGACTCCATTCAATGGCCAACCCCTTGTAAATTATGACCAGGTATTAAGAGACAGCAACCTTAAGCCGGAGAGTACTGTTTCAACAGAACTTGGCCTTGAATTGAAATTTCTTCATGACCGTTTATCTTTCGACGGATCGGTATATAGTAAGAAAACGACGAACCAGATCTTGCAGGGCGCAATTGCCCCGGCATCAGGTTTCGCTACTCAATTTATAAATGCGGGAGAGGTTACCAATAAAGGAATTGAAATTTCCATTAATGCCACCCCTATAAGGACTGAGAATTTTAGTTGGGACATTACCACAAATGCTTCTGCGAACCGGAACCTGGTGGTATCCTTAAGCCCCGGTATCACGCAATTTAAGTTGGGCGGCGCACTTTTAACAAGTGTGTATGCCGAAGTTGGACAGCCCATCGGAACAATAAGGGCAGAGGACGAAGCCAAGGACGCGCAAGGCAATGTGATCATACAGCCAGGCCAATACGTGCCATACAGTGCGAGTACACCATTTACAAGCGACGGTAAAGCCACCCCTATTATTGGCAATTTTCAACCGAAGGCATTAGGTTCATTTGGTTCCACATTCAGATATAAGGCTTTCGATTTTAGCTTTCTGTTTACAGGACGATGGGGGGGACAGATTTTCTCAGGCAGTTATTGGAGAGCTGATGAGAATGGGATCACAACAGAAAGTCTGGGCGGAAGAGAGGCCTTTGAAATGTCAAATATTATATATGGAGAAGGTGCGGGTGGCTCTATCCAGGACGGCGGACAAACCACATTATATGGCCTGCCATATCCCGATGCTTCGCGTGCAAAAGGATCAATCTTTGTCGGTTATTACCCGGAAACGGATAAGAACGGAAACATTATTTATGATAAGAACGGGCTGATGATCGCGGATAAATCCAAGCCTAACACCACTTATCTCAGCCCGGAAGTTTACTGGCAGCGCGCTTATCACATTAACAGCGAACTGGTATTTGATGATTCTTATATTAAACTGACACAGGTTATCATTGGATTCAATGTGCCCAGGCGTTTGCTGAGCAGAACTGTCTTCAAAAGTGCAAGGGTATCATTAGTTGGGCGTAATGTTTGGACACCACTGCAACATACGCCAAAGGGCATCGACCCGGAATCGTCTAACTCATCCGGCAACGCGCAGGGTCTGGAATTGGGCGGAGCGTTGCCTTATGCCGCCTATGGAGTTGATTTAAAATTTTCTTTATAACATGACTATGAAAAAGATAACTTATTTAACAGTCATTTTGCTGGTAAGCTTAATGTCCTGTACTAAAAATTTTAATAAGCTTAATACAAATCCAAATGCATTCTCCTCACCGGATTTTGATCCGGTAATGTCCTATGTCTTTAAAAGCACAACGGACCAGATGGAGAATGATAACTGGGGATATTTATGGGAATATGGACATATTGTTGACCCGTATGGCGAAAGATATAATACCGGGGACAACAGCCGTTGGAATACCTATTACATTAATGTGTTGGGAAACCTGAGGCAACTGGAGAACCTGTATGGCAGCAACCCCGGTTATGCTAACAGAATAGCTATCGCCCATATCTGGGAGTCATACATCTATTACCAGCTAGTAGCTACATATGGCCCGATACCTTATACTCATGCCGGTGATAAAACCCCTGTAATTTTATATGATGACGAAAATACCGTTTACACCTCGCTACTTAGTAAGTTAAAAATGGCAACCTCATCCATTACCACAACCGGGGATAAAATGACGACTGATCTGATTTTTAATGGCAATTTAACACAATGGATTAAGTTTGGCAATGCGTTGCGTTTGAAAATCGCTCTTCAGGTGCAAAAAAATCTGCCAGATCTGGCCGCCACTAACATCAAGGATGTCATGTCAAATGAAGCCCTGCTGCCGCAGTCCGACGCAGATGACGCGATGTTCGCCTATGGGGCGTCAAGCGGGAGCCAATCGGCTTATTATATTCATTATGTACTGAACGAGACAGCAGCAAATGCCATAAAGCAAACAACTGGCCCGATTATGAGTGATTATGTATTTACTTATTTCCGTTCATATCAAGATCCGCGGCTCGGTGCCTATTTTAATCCTGCGCAAAGCCCGGTTGGCATAAAAGACACGTTGACTAGTTCGGCTGATGCATTACATCATGTAGTTACTTACACCATACCGCATTTAGGCACACCAAAATCCACAGCTGTATTGGCGCAATGGAACCTTACCGCCCAAATTTTTCAGGCCGGATTGAATTATATCACCAATTTCAGCACCATGCCGGGACTTACGCAGCTGCCGGTTAAAACGCCATCAGGTATCAATTTGCTGGCGGCTAACCGCTCTTTCTACCATACGACTTATGCAGATGTTTGTTTTATGAAAGCTGAAGCAAGTATGCTGGGTTATGTGGGGGCTCAATCAGCACAAGCGTATTATACTGCAGGCATCAATGCAAACTTTGCTTTCTGGGGCCTTACGCCTGCCCAGGCAACCACGTATGAGGCACAAAATGGTATCGCTTGGTCAACAGCCGGCCATGGTTTCAATTATCCTCAAGGTTATATCAATACCAGCATCCCTGCGGATAATATGACTAAAATATGGATTCAGCAATGGATTAATTCCTATGATGATGGTGCTTTTGACGCATGGTGTCTTCAGCGTCGTACACGTAACCTTTCGTTGCCTCCGCATACCAATCCGGGTACCATCGACCGACCGGTCAGCGCTTATGCCGATATGCCCGATAGGTGGAACTATCCGCTGGCGGAAACTTCAGTTAACCCGGTTGGTGTCGCAAACGGAACCAAAGAACTGGGCAATTATGATTATCCAAGTACCATATTGCAATTTGCAAAAACCTATACTCATCCGGATTGGGCAACAGTAAACGCGTTTTATGACGATTCTTATATCGAAAAATGGTATGGTACTACCATAGATGCGCTTAAAAGCCAACAGATTCCATACACTGTATTATCCACCTATTAATATCAAATCTTTAAATTTTAAAAAAATGATACGAAAATATATTTTTAAATGCTGTTATCTAGTCTTGTTTGCAGGCCTGTTGTTGGATTCGTGCAAAAAGAAAGAGCCCTCCATTGATAACTATTTTCTTAATTATACAATACCGGATTTACCGCCAACCGCTGATTATACAGTAGGCTGTCTTTATTATAGTTATACCACCTGGAATGTCAATATAAAATATGTCCCTACCATCGGTATCTACACGACTTCGACTGCCGGGGTGGTTCCACCCACAATCATGCAGGCGCATATAGCAGATGCCCTCAGTGCTAAAATAGACTATTTTGTGTTTTCGGTACGGTCACCCACGCTGGACCATAATAATTATTTGATTGATTCAAATGTGGTTACTTCATTTTTAAATGCCCCAAACTCCTCATCATTGCATTTTGCGGTCTCTTATAATATGAGTACAGCAACTCTGGGTATAACCAATACCGGAAATGCTGATGCCAATGGAAATGTCCGCGGTACGCCGATAGAAGCCAACGCTACAAAACTACTGGGGTTTTATAATGATTTTAAAAGACTCGCCTATTGGTTTACAAAAGCGAACTATCAAAAAGTTAATGGCAAGTGGCTGATCATTATGAACCATGCGCAGGATCTGAATTCCAATATGGATCCGAATACCCCGGGCAGCAATGAGCCGTTATATGCACAGCTTCGAAAGAACCTTTCGGTGTTGGGATTTGATCTGTATATAATCGGCGAACAGGACCAGTGGTCAGTACCGAATAATTATTATTACCGGGAGCAAAATTGTGTCGATGCCATGTATGAATCAAATATGACTGATAACAGGGGCGTTCTTGACCGTAATTATCTTTTCGCGACTACGTGCGACCAAAATTTTGCGTACTGGAAAAAGGAACTTGAATCCTGGCCTGCAGGAGGTTTAACTCCCGGTACTAAAAATCTTGAATTTGTGCCCATGATTGAATCTGGTTTTAATTATCAGATAGCGGCACCGACCAGTGCCAGTTTAAGTATTCCGCGCACCGCTGACGGGGCTTTTTACAGGACATTCACCAATATTGCAAAAAGGAATGCTTCCGCAAGCCGGCTGATATTGATTGATTCGTTTAATGCTTTTCCTAACGATACACAAATTGAGCCCGTTGCGTCCTCCGGTAACACGACTATCTTCCCGGTTTACGGAACAAATTTGCTGGATATCACCAGAACTGAATTTAAAGTTAGTCAATAATATTAAAACCCTGCAGAAGCCGATCTTCTGCGGGGTTAAAACTCCGATGGGATCTGTTTTTATCAAAACTTAACTATATAATGCAAAAAAATAAATTAAGGCCGGTATTTATTGGCCTAAAATATATAACCTTATATCTTAAATTTTACAGTTGGATGGGTACGGGAAATGTTTGTGCACAAGACAGGTCTTCCCAAAATGAAGGCACCGGCGGTCTGAAATATATCGATCCAAGAATTGGAAATGTAGGCCAGTTGTTACAACCGACACGCCCAACAGTGCAGGTACCTAATCAAATGATCAGGATGTATCCTGAACGGAGCGATTACATTGATGACCAAATATCAAGTTTTCCGCTTACAATAGTATCGCACCGCTTGGGTGAAGTTTTTGCTCTAAAACCATGGAACAAAACCGTTACTATAAACTCATGGAAACAGAAACAAACTTATGATAATGACCTGGAAATAACCCGGCCATGGTATTATTCAACTTATTTAATTGATGATGAAATAACGGTAGAGTTTACAGCAGCAAAGAAAACCGGCATATACCGTTTTACTTATCCGACAAATAAGCTGGATAAAAGTCTATTATTTAACCTGTACAATACAGGTGCAGGTTCATGGAAATTTATTAACGACAATAGCATAGAAGGCATTGAAACCTATCACGGTGATATTAAAGTATATATGTATGGTGAGTTTAGTAGCAAGGGACAAGTCGGTACAATAAAAAATGCCCAGTTAAGCAGCGCTGATGAAGTACATGGTAAAGGTGTACGATCATGGATCAGCTTTGATAAAACGGCGCCGAAAACTATTGAATTCCGGTATGCGATTTCCTACATCAGCCCTGAACAGGCGCGTATTAATTTTAAACAGGAAATAGAGGGGAAATCCTTTAGTGAGATACAAACCAACGGAGAGAAAGCATGGGAGAAGGCTATTAACAATATTAAAGTTGAAGGCGGTACCGAAGCCCAGCGAAGATCATTTTATACGGCCTATTATCGTTGTAATGAACGTATGGTAGATATTACGGAAGATGGTAAATATTATAGTGGTTTCGATAAAAAGATTCATAAAACTGCTCGTCCTTTTTATGTTGACGACTGGACCTGGGATACTTATCTGGCGTTACATCCTTTACGAGCTATCGTAAACCCGGTTATGGAACAAGATATGTTAAATTCCTATGTCACTATGTATACACAGAGTGGATGGATGCCCACTTTCCCGGTACTGTTTGGTGACCACGCCTGCATGAATGGTTTTCATTCAACAATTATGATGTTGGATGACTACCGCAAAGGGCTCAGGAATTTTGATGTAAATAAAGCATACGAGGGTATGGTAAAAAATGCAACTGAAGCTACTATGCTTCCATGGCGTAACGGACCAAAAATTAGTTTAGATATTTTTTACTATGCTAAAGGCTATTATCCAGCTTTGAAGAAAGGCGAAGTGGAAACAGTTCCGGAGGTGAACCCAATTGAACATAGGCAGGCTGTGGCTGTCACTCTGGGAGCTAGTTATGATGACTGGGCTCTAAGCGAAATGGCAGGCGAATTGGGAAAAGCAGAGGATAAAAAGAAATTCAATATTAGCGCCGGGAATTATAAAAATCTGTGGAATAATAATGTAAAAATGTTTATGCCAAAAGATAGTAGGGGTAACTGGATCGGTATCGACCCAAAATTCGACGGTGGTATGGGCGGACGAGATTATTACGACGAAAATAATGGCTGGACTTATCTTTGGCAGGTACAAGAAGATATACCTGGCCTCATAAAGTTAATGGGTGGCAAAAATGTGTTTGAAAATAAGCTCGATCAATTATTTCGTGAGCCGCTTGGGCGCAGTAAATATGAATTTTGGGCTAAATTTCCGGATGCTACAGGTTTAGTAGGGCAATATTCCAATGGGAATGAACCAAGCTTTCATATTCCATATCTTTATAATTTTACTAATTCACCATGGAAAACTCAAAAACGAATTAGGTTCCTGTTAGATGTATGGTTTAAAGATAACATCTTCGGCATACCTGGGGATGAGGATGGGGGAGGCATGTCCGCTTTTGTCGTGTTCTCTTCCATGGGTTTCTACCCAATAACACCCGGATTACCGGTTTATACGATAGGCAGCCCGGTATTTAGTAAGGTGACTATCGATCTGGACAATGGGAAACAATTTACAATGATTGCCAACAATTGCTCGGTCGTTAACAAATATATTCAAAGCGCTAAATTTAATGGCGAGCCGCTCAATAAGCCATGGTTCACGCATAAGCAATTGGTAGACGGCGGCACCCTGGAATTAGAAATGGGGCCTAAACCAAATAAAAAATGGGGTGTAGAGTAAATTACCAACCATCGATGGAAATGTGGCGGCTATACTAGCCAAATTCAATTATTAAATATTAAAATCATTTACCCATGACGTACGTTGACACCACATAGCTTAAGCTAAGAATAGCCTCGAAATATTTTCATTTGGCATAAAAACCCAAATGCGATCAACTTTTATTTAATACTTTCGTATAAGTTAAATAAAAGTTGAAAAGCCGCATATTAACTGCTTAGCAGAATAACGTTATAAATATAGCGATGGGGATAGCGCATATATGAGAGTCATAAAAATTATTCTGTTAGGGCTGATCATCACTACGCAGGCCGTGGCACAGAAACGATTACCATCACTGTTTGCCCGCCTGAAAAAAACGGAGCGGGACACCAACCGGGTATTGACCTTTAATGCTATTGCCAATTATTACAAAAATATTAACCCGGATTCAGCCGCTTATTTCGCCAGGCGGGGCGTCGGACTCTCCGGAGAGCTGAATTATATTTATGGCTCGGCTATACTAAACCTGTTTTTAGGCGAACTGGACATGGGCCAAGGGAAAGTAGCGGAGGCAAAATCCGAGTTCGAAGCCTCACTTGGCGAGTTTGAGAAGATTAGAAACGAAAAAGGTATTGCGGCGGTCAACAACGGATTTGGTGTTTTAGCTGCAAGACAAGGCGACTATAAGGAAGCCACACCGCATTTTTTAAAAGCTTTATCAATTTTTGCGAAATTAAAAGACACCAATGGGATCGTTCAGTCCTATATCAAGCTGGGCACGGTCAACTTACAGACAGGAAACCTGGATAAAGCACAGGACTACTATACCCAGGGGATAGAACAAGCTAAAAACTTCCCGGTATCCAATACGACGGGAACACTGTTAAATGATATCGCGCTGGTCTATATTCAAAAAAATGATTACCGCGGGGCGCTGGAATATTTAAAGGAGGGCCTGAAAAAGATAACTGATCCGCAATTGGCAGATGTACGCGTTTTATTGTTGATCAACGCGGGCGGCGCTTATCAAAAATTAGGTGATATTAAGACCGCATTCCAGTATGAAAATGAAGCTTTACTCATCGTAAGGAAGATGCACCTGCGGGAACTGGAGGCTAATACGCTGGTGACCCTGGCCTCCTTATTGCAAAAAGCAAAACCTGACACCAGCGCAGTCCTTCTTCATCAGGCGATGTTCATCGCCAAAGAGATTAATCAAAATTACCTGATGCTCGATGTTTACCAGGGCATGGTAGATTTATTTAAGCAGCAAGGTAATTACAAGGAAGCCGAACAAACACTTGAAAAGAGAAATGTCTTACAAGACAGTTTGTTCACCTTACAAAAATCCAAGGATATCGCAGGCCTCCAATCCAGCTATGAACTGGCTAATTCGGCTTTAAAACTGCAGCAGCTAAAGCTAAATAATCAACAAATAAAATACAACAGGAATATTATTCTGGCGGTGGCGATCGGTGTCTTTATATTATTCATCATCGTCCTGTTCTTTTATCAAAGGACCCGGAAATTCAATACTATTCTTAGCCGGCAAAAAGAAGACCTTGATCAGCAAAACAATTTTAAAGACAAGATTTTTTCCATTATCGGTCATGATCTTAGAAGCCCCATCGCAACAATCGTTAATCTGATGGAGGTGGCGGAGGAAAACGAGCTATCCGCGGAAGAATTCCAGGACCTTGTACCGCAGCTTAAGGCACAAAGCAATGCCACCCTGGATATCCTGGACAAACTGCTGATCTGGGGTAGATCGCAGCTTAAAGGAACGCGCTATAACAGGTCTGTTTTTAATGCCAAGGAGCTGATTATTAAAAACACAGTACTCTACAAGGATGCGGCCTTGCAAAAGATGATCAGCCTGACCGATCACAGTCCCGATGAATTATTGATGTATGCAGATAGCACCCAGGTTGATTTTATCATACGGAATTTGCTGGCCAATGCAATTAAATATACACACGTGGGAGGGGCGATTGAAATAGGAGCGGTACTAAATCAGCCAGCAGGATTCAATGCCATCGTGATCAAAGATAACGGCATCGGCATCGCGAAGGCATCGCAGCAGCAAATCTTTGAACGGGAAAACCAGAGTATAGAGGGCACCGCGAAGGAACAGGGAAACAGTATAGGCTTAATGCTATGTAAGGAGTTTGTAGCGGAAAACAACGGAAAAATTGAACTGGAGAGTGAATTGGGGAAGGGATCTCGTTTTGTTGTATATTTTCCATCGGATATGAGACAGTAGAAAAATTTCTTCCGGTAAATTGATGACGTCAAGAAGAATCAGTTCATTAGCTATAGCTATATAAATGCTGACTTTTTTCATGCCCTGTAATTTCAGCTATAAATGACAAATAATTGTAACAAGTAATTTACAGGTTTAACTTTAAAATAAATTTGTCGTATAAGTAAATAAAAGAAGGGGTGTGAAAGAAATTTTAGCTTTACTTAGTACAGGAAAATGGTATGTGGATATTATCGTGTATACTATCATAGGCTTTTTAGCTTTCATTAATATTTGTATGGTAAGCTGTAAAAGAGATATGCCACCTACTAAGAGCAGGCTATAATCGAGTTTTTTCCATTCCTGAATGATAAGGTCAGTCGTGAAATTGAACCTCAAATCCGGTGTTTTATAAAGAACTATCTATATTTTTATGATTAGCCGCATTATCTTAAAGTTAACCTGTCTTTTCTTCGTTTTTTTCTATTTTTCATTTGGTGCAACAGCAGCCACACTAGGTAAACGGGATAGTTTGGTAAAGATCCTGCAAACAAACGATACCGGCCTGCGCAAACAGCAACTGGTCCTTTACCTCCGGTATTACTTCACTGATCTGCCTGCGGGGCGTTTGGATGCTGTTAAAATAGAAACCGACTTGTTGCTCAAGCGCTATCATGTAGCGGACCGCGTCGCTATCGGCTATTTCACGAGAACCTTATGCCTGATGCAGCTGCGGCAATACCAGGAGGCGGAAAGCGTTCTGGTCCGGGCGATAGCGCTGGCTGATAAAAATAACGACGACGATTTATTATATGCCTGTTTTACCCATTTAGGCTTTATCCAAACCTACCAGGGCAATATCACCGAGGCCATATCCAGTTTCCGGATAGCCAAAAAGGAAGCCACGATCTTGAACGATGCCTATATGCAGGTTGTCATCGATATCAATATCTCCGATATTTTTTATAAGATCAATCTCTACAGCCAGTCCTTATTTTATCTTAACCAGGCGCAATCACTGATGGCTGCCCATCATATCACGGTGCCTAAGATCAGGAATGCCATCATTAATAACATTGCGGAATGCTATTTCCGGATGGGCAATATCGATTCCTTAAAAAAGTACAACCGGGTGCTGCATTTGACCCAAACCAGTACAGCCAGCCTATATACCTACCGGCAACGGACAGATTATTACCTCGATCTGCTGCGGCATAATTACCCGGAAGCGATCAGCCGCTTGCAGCAATTACGAAAAGACAGGCGGTTTGATGATGAGGCTTCGGATGAACAGAACCTGGCAGATGCTTACTTTATGGCCGGACAAGCCGACTCAGCGAAAGCGATAACAACGCGCCTGCTGGCCGACGAAGCGCAAAACAATCATCCCGAGATCAGGATGCATCTCTATGAGATGCTGGGCCGGATCGCTGAAGACGATAAGGCTGACCGGCTGGCTGCGGTCGATTATAAACAAGCACTGCAGCAAGCGGAAGAACAGATCAGCCGAATGACCCGGGTGGATACCATTTCCTCACAGATCAAGCTCGATGAAATGCAGGGAGCTTATGTCCAAAAGACTGAGCGCTATAAAAGGGAGCGGTTGTGGATGGGCTTTACGATCATTGTATCGGTACTAGGGTTGGTCATCGCTGCTTTGTCTTACCGCCATATAAAACGTAAAAAATATTATGAACAACTCCTGTTTACTGCCAAAAAGGAAGAGTTGGCCTTCATCAACTCGCATGAAGTGCGGCGGCATTTATCCAACATCATAGGCATCATTGATACAATCAAACACAGTGAAGATAAACACCAGGCCTACATAGAGGCAGAACAACATTTGTTATCCGCCGCGGGAGATCTCGATTTAGCGATCAAGAATATCTCCGCCAAGCTCGATGAGTAAGAGCGGGCGACCCTATATTTGAACATTATCTCTCAAAATGGACAAGTTCAATTCATCGGAAAAAAGTTCGTGCCTCGAATGACAGAAAATTATTGAGATAACCTCACCAACTCTACCCCATGTGTCGGCACACCGATTTTAAACGTTTTATTATTAGTTTGAAGATATTTTTGACGCCAAACGTCGCGCACTTTATGGTAACCGCTTATACCCAGGTCGCTCCAGTTTAAATTAATAGTTTGGTATTTAATCGATATATTGAATATACCAACAGCTTTGCTTCCGTCTTCCAGGTCTTTTACATAAATTAAGTAGTCATCTGTCTTAAGCATTTCAGTTGCTTCTTTACCTAAAGCATCCTGGTTAATGGCCAGTACTTCGTCATTGGTAAGCAGGTTTAAGGTAAACCTGTCTAATTTACCCATATCGCATCCTATCAGTAAGGGCGATGCTAGTATGCTCCACAAGCTAATGTGGGTATATTGCTCATCGGGCGTTAGCCGGGTATTGTGTTGGTTATCGCCCCAGCCAACTTTACCAACTATGAGCATATCCGGGTCATTAAAACGACTGGGGCGGGCATGCGGAGCCTCTGCCTGCTGATGAAAACCAATATCGCTCATGCTTTTCCAGTTGTCGGTAATGTCGCCCGTAGTGCGCCAACTGTTACCGCCAATTTCACCAGCCCAGTTCCAGCTATCGCCCATACCATACTGACAAAAGCTGAACAGGATATCGCGGTTGTTTTTATCGAGAGCCGCACGCATCAACTGGTAGGGCTTCTTATAATCATCAATCGATGGCTCTTTAGGAGCTATATCACCATAAGAACACCAGTCATATTTTAAATAATCGACTCCCCAGTTGGCGTAGGTTTTTGCATCCTGGTCCTCATTCTTATAACTTCCCAAAAAACCGCCGCATGTACGTGGACCCGGAGACGAGTATATACCAAATCTTAAACCTAAACCATGTATATAGTCGGCAAGCCCTTTCATATCCGGGAATTTTTGATTCGGTACGATAGTACTGTCTGGTGCGCGATGTTTTGCCTCCCATCCGTCATCTATATTAACATAGCTCCAGCCGTGGGCGCTCAACTTATCCGAGATAGTTTTTGCAGCCACCCGTACTTTAGCATCAGTAACACTAAGGCCAAAGGCATTCCAACTGTTCCATCCTAATGCTGGTGTAAGGCCTATCACATCACCAATTTTAATGGTAAATTTTTTAGTAGCGAAGCCCAACTTGTTGCTTACAGTGAATAAAATATGATAATCACCTTTTGCATTGACCATACCTGTAATGATCCCGGTCGCGGCGTCAAATTTTAATCCCGCAGGCAAACTATCAACTTTGAAAATAAGCGGCTTTTGTCCGGTAGCAGGTATCTTATACAAAAACGGATTGCCCAGATGCGCGCCAAAAACATTTGGACCATTGATCTTTGGCTTTGCACTTACATAAGGTGTTAAAATATATGGTGTTCTCTCGATTACAATAACTTTCTTCACCGAACTACTATCACTAAATGTGTAAGTTAATAAATAAGATTGCGCTTTAAGTTCAGCAATGGTGAATGTGTAGGTAAATGGCTTCCCTTTTGCCAGGTCGACATTATTTGTTTTTTGATAGAGCACAGTTCCCGTAACCGGGTCAGTCGCTGTGAAATCCAGTTTGCCTTTGTAGGTGTAGTTACTGTTGGTTTCTATTTTAATACGTTTGGTAAGACTGTTTTTATCGCCATAGCTAAAATCGCCTTCTTTGTTTATCCATATATAATCCATAATGTCAACCATGCTCACTTTAAACCCTGCAGGATCTCCGTAAATGCCGCCGTCACCGCCGGTATCAAATATCCGAACCGCTATTACATTATCTTTACCCCATAAAATAGCGGGATTATTTGCCGGGATTACGATCTTGAGCCTTCCAAACAGACCTGTTTTGGGATCAGTATTATAATTCTTTCCTATAAGTTGCCCGTTAAGGTAAACAGCATAACTGTCATCGCCATAACCCATCTCAAACCGAAGGCTATCCTTTAAGAATGAGCCTTCTTTTAATGATGCCGGGATAACCACATTCATTCTGTACCATCCAAAGCCATCCAAGCTCTCATGCCCTTGCTGCTCCCAGTTTTTTGATATATCGATAGATTGCCAGCTTTGATCATTAAAGCCGGGTGCCGACCACTGTGTGGAATCGCCCGGACTAAATTTCCAGCCGGTAGCTAAAGAAACATCCTGTGCATGTACGGATACAAATATTACGGAAAACAGCGTGAGCAAGAATAATTTTTTCATAGGAAGATTGTTGCGGACTTGGTATTACAATAATAGAAATATTTATGAAAAATGTCCTGGATACATTTTTTAAACTCAATGTAGCTTGACAATTTATTTATCACTACCGGATACCCACCAATATTGATATCCATGATTGTTTTTTCACTCTAATGCTTTATCAAATATTTTATTAATCAAACTTAATACAAAACATCAACCCGGTTTAAATGCCAGGCAACTGCAAACTTTATTTTCTCAACCTCAAAATTTTTAAAAACATCAACGTTGACGAGGCCCTGTTTTTTTATTTATGTAAATCCCGCACTTCCTACTTAAAATAATGTTAAATGGCGTTGGCAGTAAATAATGACAATGTAAAGAAAATTGACTATTATAAAACTTAACTTTTCTTCAGGCAACTCTTTTAAAAAACTCTTCGTACTATTGTTTAGAATTATTCTAAACAATAAATGATTAATGTCCTTATAGCAGACAGCCAAATATTAACAAGAGAGGGAATAAAATCGATGTTATCGAATATAATCGATATCAAGGTTATAAGCAGTGCCAAATCATCTGTTGAACTGGAACAAACTATAATTGAGTTAAAACCTCACGTTATCATTATCGATCATGATTATAATAACAAGTTTACCATAAAGGATATACAAAACATTTATTCAAATCACAGCAATACACGGATACTTGTTTTATCTAACAGAACGGCAAAAAATAAAGTATTAGATATAGTTAATATAGGCATAAAGAACTATATGTTTAAAGAATGCAGCCGGGAAGAATTGGTAACAGCAGTTTATAAAACAGCTAACGGCGAACAGTTCTTTTGTAAAAATACCTTTCAAACCTTGTTTGGAAGTAAATTGCTACCTGAAAGAGAAGAACCGGTAAATGCTTTATCTTCCCGTGAAACGGAGATCGTTCAATTAATTGCAGCGGGTATGACTAATAAGGAAATCGCTGAAAAGTTATTTTTAAGTATACATACTATAAAAACCCATCGTAAAAACATTATTAAAAAGATAGGCTTTACCTTTAAAAATGCCGCTGATCTGATGTTATACACTAATGTTAATCTTATTTAGACTAATTATAAATTACCCCCGAGGGGGTATTGCCTCGCCTTTTGGTTAGCTATACTTTTGAGCTGTAATAAAAACACTACAGCTCATTATGAAAAAATCATTTACCGTACTCAGTTTAATTTCATCAGTATTGTTTTTTACAACAAGCTGTAAAAAATCATTAACCAAAACAGACCCTACACCAATCTATACTATTCCAACCACTTACAATTTCGACAATGTTAATTATTCAGATGCCAGCATCCGTTTAAGCATGGCCAATGAAATGGCAGCGCTAATGACATCTGCAACTACAGGCCCTGTTGATGGTCAAAAGTTGCTGAACATGTTTACCAATACCAATTCACCTTTTGCAAGCGCAGCCTCTAACACATCAGGTCTGCAATTAAAAGACCAGTGCTTTACCCAATTACAAACAGACATTCCCAATTTTATTGACAGTATTGTTATGGTAAGCAATTCTAAACAACCCGCAAGCAGGGGTGTAGCAGGTATCGGCGCAAGTTCGGTTACACCAACATCTTTATATCCGCAAACAGCCACCGGAGTCAATTACGCGCAAGTATTTAAGAAAAGCATTATGGGCGGATTGATCTGCTATGAGATCGTAAATAATTACATGGTTAATGGGATTGGCGGCGCTGTTGATAATAACACCGTTATTTCAGGGAGTGGAACCGCTATGGAACATAACTGGGATCTTGCCTTTGGCTATTGGGGCGTTCCGATCAACTTCCCAACAAATAAAACGGGTGTGTTGTTTTGGGGAAGCTATACTACACAGATCGATTCTGGCTATCATGCTAATATGATCCTGATGAATGCGTTTTTGAAAGGCCGGGCAGCTATCGCTAATAAAGATATACCTACCACACAGGCGCAGGCAACTATCATTATGCAGACATTTGAAAGAATGACCGGCGCAGCTGCATTACAGGAGATCAATGAAATTAAAGAGGCCTTAACAGATAATGTTAAAAGAAACAGCGCCCTTTCTGAGTGCTATGGCTTTGTAAATTCATTAAAATATAATCCTGCACGTAAAATTACCGATGCGCAAATTAATACCATACTGGCGCTGTTCCCTAAAAACTTTTGGGATTTAACACCTACTGATATTGATAACATTCAAAATGCTATTGCTACGCAGTACAACTTTCAGAGTGTGAAGGACATTCTTTAATGATAAAAACCGGACATCTATTTAGATGCCCGGTTTTATAACAATTTATCAGGCCATATAAAATCAGCCTACAAATAAAATAAGATTATGCGTATAAAATTTATCTACCCAGCCCTCATTGTTTTAACTGCAA